>Ga0209042_1000038_pt1 | contig 183574 bp, 221 predicted proteins | sample SaaInlV_200m_DNA_6_FD_184649 | JGI IMG/M metagenome (GOLD analysis project Ga0209042, IMG submission 184649) | Marine microbial communities from expanding oxygen minimum zones in the Saanich Inlet - SI037_S2LV_200m_DNA (SPAdes) (version 2) | ecosystem: Environmental > Aquatic > Marine >... | reverse complement strand
GAACTCCGACACCCTTGGATGCTTGTGCACATCCAGGATAGGAAGAGCCGACAGCGATGTACCAAACCGCCCCGTCAATGTGAACTATCGGGGGCGACAAGCCTGTTATCCTTGAGGTACCTTTTCTGACAGCCACGGGCTCCATTAAAAAGCCACGTGGGTTCGTTAAGCCCAGCTTTCGCTCCTGCTTTTCTTGCTTTTCGAAAAACAGTCAGATAAACTTTTGCCTTTACACTCTACTCCAGATTTCCGAACTGGATGAGTTTATCTTTGGGCCCCACAGATATCTTTTCTGCGGGGTGCCGCCCCAGCCAAACTGCCCGCCAATTGCTGTCCCAATAAGGTTAGTGAGCCCATTAAGAATGGGTAGTGTTACACTTTTGCTCACCATAAGCCGAAACTTATGGATCAACGCTCCTACCTACTCTGGGCACTCATAATAAACTCACAACAACAGGTTGCAGTAAAGGTCTACAAGGTCTTCGCTTCCCACTAGACGACACCGGCCTTTTCACCGGTAAATATGTTCGGAAGGTCTAAGTTAGGGACAGTGACAACATCGTTAAGCCGTTCATGCACGTCGCCATTCAGACGACAAGGCATTACGCTCATCTGTTAATCTGCAATCATTCGAGCGATTGCAACTCTATATGTCGCCATATAGTTCGGACTCTATCTTCACAGAATAATCTGTGTCAAGCGTATTAGTCTCTGAGGATTCTTCTCCTTTCGGAAAAGCCTTTCCTGCTGATTGTCCGCAATTTTGGATTTTCACTGCTTTCTCTCTCGAGAAAACGAGTACCAAAATATACTCGGAGTTTCCAGCATATAGCTTGATTTTCTTCATTCGACTTAATTTTAATTCCCTTTCACAACTGCCTCTCTATGTGCTTGAAGCGCTACAATTTCTTGTATCGTAAGGCAACGTTTTACCTTAAGAGCCTCATAGTTAGGCCCGCCGTTTGATGGGCTTTCGACCGGTTGAAACCGGTGTTTAGACACCACCACTGGGCAGACTTCACCAAGCATACTCGTCCTTTCGGAATTGCGCTTGGCTACGTTTTTGGTAAACAGTCGTGCCATCCTTGTTACTGAGATCTACTCCCCCCCACAACGAATCATGGAAAAGAATAGACATCCCTTCTACCGAAGATACGGGACTATTTATGCCGAATTCCCTTAACTTATTTAACCTTTCATGTCTTGGCCTTCTCAGCCAGGGTACCAGTGCCAGTTCTTGGTACGGCTAGATGCTTTCTATTTTTCGAACTTTTCACTGACTCTTGGACTCAGCAGATTCACGAGGATTCATAAACTTCTTATCGTTACGATCCATAAATTTCTCCTTCGTTATACCTTTCGGTACTCCACTTATCCGAAAGCGATTCAAAAACTTAACAAAAACGTCTAGTACGGAAATATTAATCCGTTACCCGTCGTCATACTCAGTTAAGGTATGACTTAGGCGCCGACTAACCCTCAGTTAATTGATAGTGCTGAGGAAACCGTACCCTTTCGACATCTTCCGGTTCTCAGGAAGATCAGATCCTACTCTTACCAGGATTCGCATTACTAGTCGTTCCAGCCCAGCTTACGCTGAACCTTCGACACAACTAATACGCCTGCTTACCATAACATCCAGCTGGATGTATCCGAAGTATCGGTAGTTTGCTTAGCCCCGTCCATTTTCGAGGCCTCTATTCTCAATGGGTGAGCTGTTACGCTTTCTTTAAATGATGGCGGCTTCTAGACCTACATCCCCACTGTCTCAGAATAAAGACTCCCTTCGTTACACTTAGCAAACATTTTGGGACCTTAACTTCGGGCTCCCTTGTTCGGGTTTCGTAACGGTATCTTACATACCGTCGCTGTTTCTGGTGGTACGCAGTTTGCAGGTTCTGAGTTAGAAAAAGTTCCGTAATCTTGTGACCCTGCGAACTTTATCTGTTACTTTACCCCGCAAACGAACTACACCAAACTATACCTAGGCATATTTCAGCAGGAACCAGCTATCGCCAGATTAGAGTGGCTTTTCACCCCTATTCCCAAGTCATCCGAGTGCATGCACGCAACAACGGTTCGGCCCTCCATTTCTCTTTCAAAAAACTTCAGCCTGCTCAGGAATAGATCATCTGGCTTCAGGTCTTACCCTTGTGACTGACGCGCTTTCACACTCGCTTTCGCTTCGGCTTCCTTTTTTAACCTCGCCACAAAAATAAACTCCCTGGCCCGTTCTTCAAAACGTACGCTACAACCCCGTAGGGCCGTAGCCAATTTGTAACTACTAGATTTCAAGTCTTTTAACTCTCTTGTGAGAGTACTTTTCAGCTTTCCCTCGCGGTACTCGTTCGCTATCGGACTTAAATTAATATTTAGGGTTGGGAGTTAATTCTCCCATATTCAGACGACTAATCCAAGTCGCCCTACTCTTTCAAAACAGAATGTATCGATTTGGTCTAAGGGACTATCACCCTCTAAGGTGTTTCTTTCCAGAAAACTTCAACTCATCGACTTAGTTCTTTGTTTCACCACATCTCTACCTCTCTTTCAAGAGGAGATTCAGTTCGCCCTATTCCCTTTTCGCTCGCTGCTAATAAGGGAATCACTATTGTTTTCTTTTCCTGCCGGTACTAAGATGTTTCAATTCCCGGCGTTGCTTTCCCTTTCGGGATAAAAAATGCGTTTCGCATTCGGAGATCTTGGGGTCAAAGTTTGCATGCAACTCACCCAAGCATATCGCAGCTTGCCACGTCCTTCATCAGAATTCAAGCCAAGCTATCCTTCTAGTAGTTTAATAGGTAATCTATCTTCCTTTACTCATATTTACCTCTCCCCTAAGGGAGAGATGTCTAAGTATGGAATTTCTTATACTGTTCTCATCGAATATGATACTTGTCGCCAAGTTATTCTCAAACTCCCCAAACCAGCGTCGCTGAATTCGGTTCATCGTCAGTTTTTTTAGAAGCTACTCTGCTTCTTCTTCCCAAAAGAGGGTTGAATGTGATTTGTGATTTAAAGCTCGTCGATGCTTTTGATATCCCTGATTGGCCTGTCGCCAATACTTCCTCGAGGTGCTGCGATGTATCCTGCATCTACCATTTCCTTGATGCTGGCTACATACTTGTTGACACGAATTGCTTCGCCGTCTCTTCCATCGAGTGGAACATATATTTGCATGTCGCTTTCTGCTTTTGTTGTTCTTGTCATTTTGTGTTTCTCCTTCCCGAAAATCTCGGGAAGATTTCGGCTTTCGCCAATGGACCCGCCGCGAATCGAACGCGGGTATCTTCGGTGCAAGCGAAGTATTCTACCACTAGACTACGGGCCCGTTTACTTTGATGCCAGAGTCTTTTCTCGCACCAGACTAAAGATGAAGCTAGATAACCAGTTTTAAAACTCTTAATTTCCGAAGGAAGTAAAATAATTTTCTACTTCGGGGGAATTTCTTTTTGTAAAAGAAAGAGTCTGTTTAATATAATTTAAAATTTTTAATCAAAAAAATTTATAGGAGGTGATCCATCTGCAGGTTCCCCTACAGATACCTTGTGACGACTTAACCTACCTTGTCATGAAAAGGTTCTTCCCAAAAAGGGCTTCACCCCTACATAACTCGGTTGGTTTGACGGGCGGTGTGTGCAAGAGACAGGGACTTATTCACCGGACAGTGCTAATATCCGATTACTACGAATTCCATCGTCACGAGGGTGGGTTGCAACCCTCGATCTGGACTGAGATATACGTTAAGGGATTAGCTTCTCCTTTCGGAGTCGCATCTCATTGAATATACCATTGCCGCGCGCGTGTAGCCCAGGGGATTAGGGACGTACTCACCTGACGTAGCCCGCACCTTCCTCCTTGTTACCAAGGCAGTCTCGATAAAGTACCCATTTCTGTAGTAATTATCGACACGGGTCTCGCCTGTTACCTGATTTAACAGGTCACTTCACAGCACAGGCTGACGTCGGCCATGCATCTCCGCTCAGCGTGTCAGGTAAGCCCTTTAGACTGACCTTCATCCTGCTGTCGCTCCTGGTGAGGTTCACGGTGTGGAATCTAATTGAACCGCACGCGTCACTCGTTGTATGTCTCCCCGCCAATTCCTTTAAGTTTCGATCTTGCGACTATACTTCCCAGGTAGCTCACTCTTCGCCTTCGCTTCAGCACCGAAACCTCCCGAAGAGGTCCCGATGTTTAGTGAGCAGTGTTTACTGCCAGGACTACACGGGTATCTAATCCGTTTTGCGCCCCTGGCCTTCATCCCTCACTGTCAGATTCGTCCTCGTAAGGTGCCTTCGCTGATTGTTAGTCCACCGAAGATTAACATATTTTACCATTACCTCCGGCGTACTCCTTACGTCTACCGATCTCTAGCCACCCAGTATCTCCTGCAAGCCCCACGCTTGAGACGTAGGATTTCACAAGAGACTTAGATGGCAAGCTACGGATGTTTTAGACCCAATAATGTTGGATGCTACTTGAACTGCTGGTATTACCGCGGCGGCTGGCACCAGTCTTTCCCAGTCCTTATTCCCCCACATTTTTACAGTGAAGAAAAGTTTTCCTATACGGAAAACACTTTGGCTCGCTTTATCACACTTTCGTGCATTGTAAAAGATTCGCGACTGCTGCACTCCGTAGAGCTCGAAATAGTGTCTCAGATTTCGTCTCCGGGCAACTCCGCTAAGAGCCCGTAATGATCATCGCCTTGGTAGGCAATTACCCCACCAACAAGCTAATCATCCGCAGCCTCATCCTTAGGCACGAGTTTCAGAAAAATACCTTTCCAGGCCTAATTTCTTATCAAGAATTAGCCTCAGTTTCCCGAGGTTATGCTTGACCTAAGGGCAGATTAGCTACGTGTTACTGAGCAGTTCGCCGACATTGCTGTCAGACTTGCATGTCTAAGCCCAAACCAAATAGCGGCATCCTCCAGCAGGATAAACTGGAATTAAACAATTTAAGATTCTTACAAAAGTAAAAATCTAATCCTTATTGCTTTCAAAAGATTAAAGGTAACCTAATGAAATTTGCTATCAAAAAATTGATATCTAACCAAAAAAATTAATTAGAAAGATCGCTCCTTTGCTTTAAAACATAACTTAAAACTGGTTATCTTCACACCTGACTCGAGGTCGGGCACTCATTCTAGCTCCAAAATTATTAATTGAAGCTTTGGATATGATCTCCAAAGTTTTCATCTTCTATTAATCGCAAAAATTGATTTATAAAGGTTTCGGAGGATTTTCCGTCGAAAATCAATCTTCCTAAGTCAATAATTTTATAAGCTTTAGATGCTAAAACCTCGTATGGTGATAGAATACTCCCTCTTAGTTCTGGGTATAGTTTTTTTAATATTTGGGGCAAAGTTAATTATTGACGGTTCCTCGTCGCTAGCAAAGAAATTCAATATTTCTACACTAGTTATAGGATTAACAATTGTTGCATTTGGAACCTCCCTTCCAGAACTTGTCGTTAATGTTTTTGCGGCTCTTGAGGGTTCGTCGGGGGTGGCGCTTGGAAATATAATTGGAAGTAACATAGCAAATATTCTTTTAGTGCTAGGACTTGTTGTAGTCATCACCCCAGTAAAGGTTAAGTATTCGACGACATGGAAAGAAATTCCATTTTCATTTCTTGCAATCTTTGTTTTATTCCTTCTGTCTAATTATTTCTTCTTCAAAAAATCTGGATCATTCTTTATGACAAGGGCTTCTGGAGTAATCTTACTTCTCTTTTTTGCAGCCTTTATGTATTATGTTGTCAGATCAACTATGAAACATAAAGCTCAACCAAAAAATAAGGAACTTGAAATTCCAAAACATAATAATTTCACCATTACTTTAATGATTATTCTGGGATTAGTTGGATTGTATTATGGGGGACAATGGGTTGTGGGGGGTGCAGTTTTCATAGCTAAACAATTTGGATTAAGTGAGTTCTTAATCTCAGCTACAGTTATCGCAATTGGGACCTCTCTTCCAGAACTTGTTACTGGGGTGACTGCCGCCCTAAAACATGATCTTGATTTAGCTGTTGGAAATAGTATTGGTTCAAATATCTTTAATGTTCTATGGATTCTGGGTATCACTGCACTAATCGCACCAGTTTTAATTCCCAAGTTCATTAACTTCGATATGATTTTTCTAATGGGGATCACGGCATTATTATTTCTATTTATGTTCATCGGAAAGAAACGTGAACTCGGAAGATTTAAGGGAATAACAATGATTATTCTTTATATCTCATATCTGGTAATTATTTCTACGAGAGGTTAGTTATTTTCTAGCTTTGATTAGTTTCCACGCTTCGAAAACCACCAATCCGCTCAAACCTGCAGCTATTGAAATCCCCAACTGTGCACCTGTCAAGCTGACAAATCCGAACACACCTCCAAGAAGAGTATAGATTGCTAAGAATTGTAATGCAGCAGAAGTTAAAACAGCATAAATTAACATTTTATTATTCAATATTCCTGTCTTGAACAAACTCTTTTTTGATTTACAAGAGAAAGCAAAGAACAGCTCAAAGAAAATCGCAGTTGTGATTGCCATAGTTCGAGCAACATCAACTCCAAAGCTTCCATTCGCCCATCCAAATAACCAAATCACAGAAATAAAGTTTAAAACTCCTGCAATTAAAATCCAATTCCAAATGCCTGAGAGCAAGCCATCACTTCGAGGATTCCTTTTCATAACTTCTCCTTCCGCAGGTTCAACAGCTAAGGCTAACGCCGGAAGAGAGTCTGTTACAAGATTCATCCATAGGATGGCCAGAGGCAAGAATGGTAACGGCATTCCTATAACTAGTGCAAAAAGGATAATGAAAATATCCGCAGCATTAGCAGACAAAAGAAACTTAATTGACTTTTTCAAATTGTCAAAAACTCGCCTACCCTGTTTAACCGCATTAACAATTGAAGCAAAATTATCATCTAACAAAACCATATCTGAAGAATCTCGTGCAACATCTGATCCTCTCATCCCCATAGAAACCCCAATATCTGCCCTCTTCAAAGCAAGAATATCATTGACCCCATCTCCAGTGACTGCAACAATCTCCCCCTGTGCCTTAAGAATATCTACAATCTTCAATTTTTGTTGGGGTGTAACTCGGGCGAAAATTGTTTTAGTCCTCACAACTTCATCCCATTTATCTTCGGGCAACCTATTCAATTCCCTACTCTCAATAATTTCTCCTTTCAATCCTATCTTAGAAGCAATCGCCCGCGTAGTCAATGCGGAGTCTCCTGTAATAACCTTTATTTTTATCCCGGCGTCCATTGCTAACTTGATTGCTTCTCGAACCTCTTTTCTTGGGGGGTCAAGCATTCCTTGAAAACCTGCAAGTACCAAACCCTCCTCGGCTACAGATTGATCAATCTTTGCCACCCTCTTAAATGCGAAACCTAGAACCCGCAGGCCTTCACTTTCCATTTTTCTATAAACTCTTCTTAACTCATTTTTTCGTTTATCATTCAATAGCCTTGCCTTTCCATTTATCAATTCGTGGGTACACCGGTTAAGGATGATGCCTGGAGCTCCCTTAGAATAGCTGATCTTTACATTCCCATTCTTTCGAACAATCGACATCATCTTTCTTTCAGAAGAAAATGGATATTCCTTTATCCGAGGGTTTTTCTCAGTTTCTTTAATCTTATCTAATCCAAATCTCTTTGCAACCTTTATCAAAGCAACCTCTGTAGGATCTCCAAGAACTCCGTCTTCTTCATCACGAGCATTATTACACAAAATTCCCACTCTCAATAATTTGGTTAGCATTAAATCTTTTTTATCTAATTTCTTAGAGGAAAACATCTTCCCACAATATAATTTTTCCACATTTAACTCTTCTTCAGTAAGAGTTCCAGTTTTATCAGTACAGATCACCGTCGCTCTCCCAAGAGTTTCAGCAGCAGGTAGTCTCCTAATCAAGGTATTTGACTTATGCATTTGTTTTATCGCTACCGCCAAGGTGATTGCAATAATTGCCGGGAGTCCTTCCGGAATCGCACCAATAGCAAGACTAACTGAAATTAAGAACATTTCAACCAATTCAAATCCTATCGAAATTCCAACGATAAATGCAATAGCAACAAAGATTAGTATCGCGATTGAAATTTGTTTAGAAAATTTATTCAGCTTCTTTTCCAAGGGCATTTCTTCATCCTTAGTTGTCTGAACCAGTTCGGCAAGCTTTCCAAATTCAGTTCCTTTTCCTGTTGAAACAATAATCGCGGTTGCATTTCCTCGAACAATATTTGTCCCCGCATAAAGCATATTTGCCCTCTCTGCAAGAACAATGTCCTTGGTCAATGGTTTAAAAGATTTCTCAGAAGGAAAACTTTCTCCAGTAAGGACCGATTCATTCGCTTGCAAATTCTCAGAACGGATAATTCTACAATCTGCAAGAATTCGGTCACCCGGGCTCAAGATCACGATATCTCCGGGAACTAAGAACCTGGAATCTACTTCCTTTCGAACCCCCCCACGTAAGACAAGCGCCTTATATCTAAGACTTTTCTTAAGTTTCTCAATAATCTCTTCGGCCTTGTATTCTTGGAAATACCCAATACCTGCATTAAGAATAATAATTGCTCCAATGATTACTGCGTCAGTAATATGTCCAATCAAAGCAGAAACAATTGCTGCCAGAAGTAGTATGTAAACCAAAAATGAATTTAATTGTCCCAAAAAAACCATGAACCTACTTTTCTTCTTGAATTTCCTAAGCGTATTCTTCCCATATCTCGCAAGTCGACTTTTAGCTTCAAGTTCCGTCAGTCCCTTATCAGAACTCTTTAAATTTTTTAATACCTCTTCCGAGGATCGTGCATGCCAATCCATAATTTACCGAGGGAAAACTTGGTTATAAAATTATCTAAATGCCTTGGCCATTTTCTATGCAACCCCTACAACCTCTGGCCCCCCCTTAACATAGGGCGCATAACGGGTTCGATGTTTTTTTTCGTCCATATAAATGTCCTTATAATTTTTTGGAAGGAACCCATTTACGATTACAAGTTCCAATGATTTAGGGTTTCTATCCGAAACGAATTTCGCAACTTCTCCAATACTTGTCCCAGAACCAGTAGACCCTTCGACAACAACTACCCTTTTTTTCTTAATTATTTTGTTACAATCTTCTGGAGAATAAATACTCGGTATGACTGGCTCTTTATCATCCATTTTAAAATGAGAATATCTTATTGGAAAGATGCTAGACGTTCCATAAATATCTGCAAGCAAGAGTGCAGGCTCAAACCCCTCCGATGCAACAGGAACAATCAAATCAACTTTTTTTATGTATTTAGGCATAGAGTGTCCAAATTCGAATACTCTTTCTTCATCTCCATTCAAGTGTCCGCCCCTAGCAAGAACATTATCTCCAAGACCAATTATCTCTTCCGAATGTGGAAGAATCATTTTCCTAACTTTATCTTTACGATCGATCCTTCGGTAAAATCCTCCGACACAAACAATTCCTCCCACAATAAGCTTTTCCATCGTGGCCTTCCTTTTTTTTAATGCGGAGCTACTTGAAGCAGGATGGCTAATCATCCTATCAAAAAATAATTGCATAATTCCCAGATAATTATTCTTAAACATTCCGGGAGAACAATTTTTATATCTAATTCCTCCCAAAAGTTCTTGGATATTTTTTCCAAATGGAGAATAACATTCGCTTCCAGGCTTATTTGAGGGATTTAATCTTTTCATTCATCATCCTATCGCCTATTTCTCCAGAACTATACTACCCAGGATTAAACGCCTTCTTTCGCGCCTTCACTAACCTTAATGACTTTTCCTTCTTCAGCTTCTGCTGCCATTTCGCCCTTTGCTTCTTCATCAGCTTTTTCAGCAAGTGCTTTCATCTTCTCTTCAATCTTCTCAGCATCAGTCTTCAATTCCTTCTCTTTCTTTTCTCTAGCAAGTCTTTTCTTCTTTGGTTCTTCAAGTACAAGAGCTTCACCAACGAAATCCTCTAATGTTGGCAATGGTTTGTCAATATTATGTGCTTTCATATATTCTCTTGCCATTAACCAGAAAATAAGGCCCAAGGACTTGTTAGATTTATTATTCGCAATAACGATTACATCAACATCTGCAGTATGATTATTTGTATCACAAATACCTACCACTGGAAGCCTGACATTCTTTGCATCAGCTAGAGCATTCTTATCTAACCAAGGATCACAAATCATAATCATTTTTGTTTCAATAAAATTATCAAGAACAGTATTAGTCAAAACTCCTGCAGGATATTTCTTAGTGAAAAGCTTTACACCAGTTAATTCAGAGAACATCTTAGCCGCCCTCCAACCTGCCTCTCTCTTACAAACTAAAACCCAGTCCTCTGGCTTATATTGTTTAATAAAGTCAATTGCATCTGCCAACTTCTTATCAACAAGCAATGTATTCAAAATTGCAAGACCATCAAGTCTTCTTCGGTAAACATACTTCCTCATCGAAGGAGTAATAACTTTAGTCCCAAGATATGAAGCAGTTTTAATATAATCTTCAAGAGGAGTCAAGATAGTTTGATCCTTAGCACCGCCATCTTCAACCTTAACAGTCTTAATAGTTTCTTTCTCAACAACAGTTTCTTCTTTATTAACCATTTTGTATTTTGTGTATAATAAGATTCGGGAGTGTAATGCTACTACCCATTTTCATGGGGCCCGCACCCGATCAGTAATTAAGGAGAGGATTTTGGGTTTTTAAAGTTTAGTATTTCCAGTTTTCTCAATTAGTGTACTTTTTCATCCAAATCTTCTTAAAAAAAGAAAGTGTCAATGTAGACAATAAAAATCCTGCGGAAGGAACAATCGAATTGATGAAGGGTTTAGGCAATTCCGCAAAATAAAAGAATAGGACAATAACAAAATAAGTCAAAACAGCGATGAGGATTCTCCGGGTAAAACTCGTTTCCCATGCTTTATCTCCTTCAACTCTTTTGTTTCTAGCTTTAACATTCCCTATTTCCTTCTCTAAATCCTTTAGCTTCATTTATTCAACCCCTTCTCAATATCCATCACCCTCTTCAACTTGATCAATCTCTCTCGACCATAAATCCCGCACTTGATGAAATGCGCTCCGAAGCCAACCGCGAAATCAGCCAATGCGTTATCCATTGTTTCACCGGATCGATGCGAGAAAATCATTTTGATTTTATGTCGCTTGCAAAACTCTACTACCTTCTTCACTTCGATCATAGATCCAATTTGGTTTGGCTTGATTATCATTGCATTAATTGATTTTCCGGCTACTGCTCTCCGCACCCTTGCAAGATTTGTGGTCGTCAAATCATCTCCAACAACTAATGCTCCCTTTCTTGCCGCACTAAGAGTTTCCCTAAATCCTCCGAAATCTTCTTCCTGCATTCCATCTTCCATATAGAAAACTCCAAACTTCTTAGCAAGTCGTTCCATGTAATCTGCTTGATCCACCTTATCTCGAATAAGATTTTTATTCTTGTAAAGATAATAACCCTTGTCATAAAATGTTGATGCTGCAATATCCATTCCAATCCGAACGCCATACTTCTTTCCGACTTTTTTTAGAATATCCAATACCTCTTCATTTGTCTTATCTGTTCTCCAAGCCCCTTCATCACCACGCTTTTGCGCTTTCAACAATCCCTTAGCATAAAGATATGCATGAAAATTCTTAGTCACCGCCTTAGAAAAACTTGCTTCTTTTGGAATGAGTAAAAACTCTTGAAAATCTGGACGCTTACCTCGAGTCAGCTTAGAATGCAATCCCCCACCAATACAATTTCCAACAGGCATAGGCATCTTTGGCTTAAGACCATTATTTACTTCATCATTAATAAATTCCCAAAGCTCTTTGTTCTTGTCTGCTGCAGCTGCCTTCAAAAAAACTGCATCAAGAGTATAGGTCACGTTTCCTCCCATTCTCCCAAACCGTGCCTCAAATTTTCCAATCGCACTCCTCAGTTTCTTCAAATCATCAATCTTCTTCAACAAATAATTCTTTCCAGTTATTCTCTTACAAAATGCCTTTAGAAGAACTCTGCTTCTTCCAATACCTTTAGAATTATACGATGGAACCTCATGCTTTCCTGTAGACTTTCCAGAGGGCGCTGAAGCAATAAATTTCCCTTCGTAGGTAGTTAGCTCAATTTGGATAGTTTTCTCATTACGCGAATTTCTAATTATCCTTGGCACCACCCTTTTTATGAACATAATAATGAAAACGAAGCAGAAGTTATAAAGGTTATGATATCGTTAATAAAATTCAGAAAATAATTATGCTAGATCTTCCGGGATAACTGCACTCTCTCTTGGGGCAGAACCAGTATCTTCTCGCTCTTCTTCAGGATTAGCAAGGCCCATCATCTCTCCACCTTCAGCAATCTCCTTCTCTTCTTCCTGCTCAGCTTTGATCTTCTCAGCATCCGAAAGAGTCTTTGTTTCGATCTTTACCTTTTCAATATCTTCTTCATGCCTCTCAGGCATTGGCTTATTGATAGAAATTGGCAAAATTCCAGATTCAAGTTCAAGCTCTGCAATCTTTAATGGATCATAGTTCAAATTACCAAGTGCCTCGTCATCAATCTTTACTAAAATTGGCGCATCCATAGAAATCTGCAAGCCTCTAGCTCCGATAATTCTTGCTCTTTCATATTTTGAAAATTCTTGTTTGTTTTCTTCTGCCATGTTATTTATTCCCCTGAGAATCGCTCATCACGATCCCGAATACTTTTTCTTGCGAACCCAAATACCTCTTTAGCATCTTGTTCCCCGAGACCAGTACTAACTCGGCCACCCGCGTTTACTGGTTCAGAATCCTTATCTTTACTTTCACTAACAAAATTATACGGTCTGTTTCTACACATTTTATTTACCCCAAACTAATTCCTTTACTTTTGGGAACATCTCTTTCCATTTAGACTCAACTAGGTTTAAAATGGTTTCCATATCCTTAGAATTGATTGCTCCAGGCTTTCCTTTTTGCATTGCAGTGATTCTTGGCTCTCCACCATTGTCACCAACCGCGATACTCAACCTTAACTTAGAAATTGCTTCTTCTTCCTTGCTTACATCAGCAACAATTGTCTCTCCAACCTTGTGGAATGTCATATTAAAGGACATAGCTTCCTTACTCAATGGGATTCCTTCATCACTAAAATCATGTTCAACTTTTCCTTCTTCTGCATTATAAACCGGCATTTTTGCTCGACCAAGAGCGATCAAAGCAGCTAATCCAGCAACATCCAATAAGTTTCCATCGTCGTTAATCGCAACGATATCAACAAATACTTGCCAAACTTTCTCACCTTTCTCAATACAAAGTTTCTCGAAATCAATAAATCCAGACTCTCTAATTCCTCTGTCAATAACTCTAGCAAGTTCAATTGCAGTAATTCCAGGCCTACCAATATCAAACTGTTGCGAAGCCATAGGGTGCAATTCAGCACTAGTCATGAAAGTTCCTGCATCTGGAGAGTCAGGATAAGGAGTAGTTACGCCTAAATGGACTCCAACTAAAACTTCAGTCTTTCCAACCTTTACTCTAATTGCGGATGCCGCAGAAGGGCTAACTCCATCTTCAACAATAATTTCTCTATAATCTTCTGCCTTTCGACCATCAAATCTCTTACCTTCAGCTAAATAAGCTTCGATCTTATCTCTCTGTAAATTGGGCATTATGAATTTACTCATTGTCTTCTCCCCCATTTAAATTTTTAAGTGCTTCCATCTGAACCTTCAAAATATCATCACATGCTTTCTTACCCATTTCAATAGCTTCTTTCAATTCGCTAGGTGAAATCTTTCCGTCTAATTGCAATAGAGCAACTTCTTTTCCTCTTGAAGTAACTGCCAAAGGAATATCTGTAGCACCTTCTCCGTCGTGGAAATCCTCTTCTGCCTTGTCAACATCAACTAACAAAGTCTTATCTGCCTTACCAACTGCAATAGCTGTAAGCATTTCTTTCATAGGGATTCCAGCGTGAGCAAGAGCCATAGCTGCAGCGTTTAAACCAGCAACTCGAGTTCCAGCATCTGCTTTAGGAACTTGAATAAAAACATCAACAACTGTGTTTGGGAATCCAGATAAATCAACAACAGAACTTAATGCCCATTCACAGACTTTGGAGATCTCTTCACTTCGTCTTGATGGTCCGGGTCTAATTCTATCCCATACTGAGAATGGCATCATACCATAACTAACTCTTAAGACTCCTTTTTGAGCATTTTGCATATGTTGTGGGTGTAATGTTCTAGGGCCTCGAACAACTGCCATAGCCTTTGTTCCTCCAGTCTCAAAACTAGCGGATCCATCTGCGGAAGGAACAACTCCCACCTTAGCGATCATGGGTCTAACTTCATCGAACTTTCGACCATCAATTCGCTTTTTATATAATCCTTCTACTGCCATTTTATTCTTTGCCTTCCTCGGAAGGTACACTTGAGAGTGCGTCCCCCTCAACATTTTCTTCTGAATCTGTATTTTCTTCTACAACTTCTACGCCATCATTAGGTTTAGCCGGAGCACTGGATACTTGCAATCCGAGTTCCTTAATAAATGCTTCAACCCTCTCAGTTAAACCAACAATTGTAGCATTTTCTGCAATAAAATCAATAATCTTCTTTGTTGCAACTTCGCTATCTGTATCCTTTCCAGAAACCCAAACCTTTCCATTTTGTCCAACTGTAACGTCACATCCAGTCGCGCTCTTAATCATTTTAACCATACTTCCTTCTCTTCCAATAACTCTTGGAACCTTATTTGGGCTGATAGAAACAATCATTCCACCTTCAATCATTCCATAACCTCGCATCTTCATAGAAGCATCAACGCCCCGAGATTTAACGTCCCAAACCTTAACAACAACAGATTCACCGAAATCAAGGAATTCCCTAAGTTCATTTCGGTTGATATATCTTGGAACTTCAGAAACACCCAAAAATGCATTCTGTGCTCCGCCAAAATCAATTAACCATCCATTAAATGTAATATCTACAACAGTTCCAATAATTGTATTTCCTCTCTTAGGATAATAAGCTCCAGAAATAGGAATCACCCTAACATGTTTATCTTGAACATCCGCAAGTCCGTGTCTTCCAGCAACAACGTCAGTACCATCTCTCCAAGCACCATCGCCAGGTAAGAATTCATTTCCGGATGCTATTGTTTCTCCGGGTACCACAATTTGTCTTTCTTCCATCATATTTTTCGAGAATTTTTATAATCTGCAATCCATTTTTCTTTCTCGTTCAATCAAATTTAGAAATATGGCTTTTTAAAGTTTTCCACAAAAAATAATTAGAAGATTTACTTGATTTCTTCCGCCAAAGCCGCCCCATGAGTGACTCCGTTCAACTTATCATAGAAATCCATCACTAACCCCGACGGGATTTTCAAAACAGCTACCAAATCACCATTCCCTTGCCAATCTTCACTCTCCTTAAACTCTGCAATAGCTCCATATGCCTTCCCAGTATGCATTGCCGGGATAACAACTTTGATCTTTTTTGTTTCAATCTTTATTGGTAAAATCTTTGATAGCCCATCGACGATATCTCCAACCTGAGAATCAATTGGCTTATTCTTAACATTAATACGTGCCTCATGAAGTGCTTTCATAATCCTATCCGGAGTATATGGCCTGCCTTCAGGAGATGTAGCATTTCGAACTAAAAAGTCAACAACCTGCTTATATTTTTTATCAAGTTCCTCATTCTTAAAACCTGCAGATAAAACAACTTCCCCGCTCTTGATTATCTTTTCAGCAACGGCCATAATGTCTGTAGAACCAAAATTCTTATCAAGATCTCTCTCCGAGGCATGTTCCCCAGATTTAAGATTATGAAATACTGCATCAGTTAAAACTGCTCGAGCGATGTCTGCTCCTTCTTCTCCTTTCTTGACCTTAAGGGCTTCATCCAAATCTACAAGAATTTCGTAATGCTTCCCATCTTTTTTTATTCGTGCTGTTGTATCTGTCATGTTAAATAAAAATATCCAAAGTTTATATAATTTGCTTAAGCAAAATCTTCGCCACTCTTCTTAGTCAGCCTCTTATCACTTCCAATTATTCCAATATCAAACCGATTAACATTAAATTCCTCGCCCTGAATATCTCTGAAAATTCCCAATGCCAATCTTATCCCTTCTTCAACACTCATTCCATCCCGGTAATTCTCTCGTAGCTTATCTCGGATCTTCTCATCATTCTCTCCGATTGCATTTGCCTTATATTTAAGATAATTTCCAGTAACATCTGTTGTAAAAAGCTGTGGCTCACCATTAAAACCTGCGAACATCATTGCAACACCAAAGGGCCTAGCACCGCCGTACTGGGTGAACTGTTGTTTTACATCTGCAATATCCTTAACAATGGATTCAGTATTTGGAGCAGAGTCATAAGTAACCCTATGCTGTTGAGCCAAAACTCTTGCTTTATCTACCAAAACTCTTGCATCTGAGATAATTCCTGCAGCCACCGCCATAATATGGTCATCAATTTCAAAAATCTTATTCGCGGACTTTTCAATAATCAACTTATCCTTTTGCCTTCGGTCTGAAACAATAACAACTCCATCAGTACAAACAATTCCCATAGAAGCAGAGCCAAGTCTGATTGTTTTCCCCGCATATTCTACTTGCAAGATATGTCCGTCAGGAGCAAACATAGTTGCCACACGATCATATCCCATTTGTTGGTGCTGCATATCTTCCATTTTTGTTTTCTCGAAAATGGCATGAAGATCTTTTGATCTACTTCCATTTTATAAATAGTGAACGCTCTTAGTTAATAAGTTTTATCGTGATATCCCTTATAAGGTTTATTGTGGTACAAATAGGTATTAGGAGACCCTTCTACTGCCACTCTGCGCCTCAGAACACGCATTCCACAAGGCATCAAAATATTCAGTACTTTTTACAACTCCGTCCTTACCGCCGAATTGAACTCTTGCAGCCATTTCTGGACGAGATCCACTAAACTTAGTATTTCCATGGTATTGGTGTGGCGCAAACGCATAAACAACCGAATCATCGACAATAAAACGGGGAGTAATCTGATCTCCTAGCTCTCTAGTTCCCGTAGTCATTAAATCAAAATGCCATGAGAGTTTCTCTAATTCCCTAATTCTTGCTTCCACTTCTCCCCCCACATTTGGAAGATCCCAGATTAAGACCTTAATGTCTCCCCCACAACTAATATAATCATGTAGGGATTCTACCACCTTCTGATCATGAAATGCGGAGTTAAAACTTCTAGCAAGATACCTGATTGACTTTTTTTCATCAAGGGCTCTTTCAAATAATGCCTGTTTCATGGCAGTATGATGTTTAGGATGTCTAACTGCGATAAGATCCCAACTATTCTCCTTAGAAAGCTTTCTCAATTGTTCCAAACTTTGATTTCCTATAATGCCCATAAATAGTCAACTAGTTCATCCTTTTTAAGAACTATTATTGTCGAATAAAAGTCTATAATAAACTGCTTTTATCCCTGAACGCCCAATCCCTTCAACGTCCCACTAACTTTTTCAATCTTAATCTCCGTCATTGCCAATGCTGTTCGAACATCATCTAATGCGCTGGCTAAACAACTTGCAACAACCTTGCTCTTGTACTTCTTAACATATAGGTAAGCTGCTCTCGCAAAACCCAGAACTCCGATATACTCCAGAATTGAAGATTCTATTTCTACTCTCGATTCCTTGCTAATCAAAAGATACCTTCTCTTATCTCGTGCTGAAGGTTTAAGCTTCAGTCTCTTCGTTTTTGTCTTTGCCATTTTTCTTCTTACTTCCTCTTTTCTTCCTATCCTTCTTAGGCTTTTCACCTTTTAATTTCTTCCGATTACCTCGAATGATAAATGCAATTACCGCTAAAGCAAGAACAACAATTAACGCAGCCACAACCCAGAAATAATCCTTTATCAGAAGAATCTCAGTTTCAACAATCTTTCCTTCGCCCCCAACTTCAACAATCTTCTCTTCAATTGGCTCATTAATCAACTGTATCATTAATTCTGCCTCTCCATTAACAATCCGATTCAGTTTAACAAGTAGATCATAATAAACTGGAGAAGTCAAGTTTAACTTTGCTGATTGTCCAATTCCAAGGGTTAGATTAATTGGATCACTTTCAATGGTAAGATTAACATGATCAATTCCAACAGCATTTACTATCAAAAGATGCCTTCCACCTTCTGCATCAAAAATACTAAAATTAACTTTTTCATCTTTTCCGAGGGTTTGAGTATATCCTGCAGAAACTTCCGCACTAGTCACATTAAATACTCCATTATCTGCTGCAGTAACAGTGTCTGTCCCACCACCTCCGCCTCCGCCCGTACTTGGAGTAACAACTGCTGGAGAACTAGTCGTAAAGTTGTTTGAAGAAGTCTCACAGTTTCCAGATAAATCACAGCTGGTTATATTATAGTAATACAGACTAGCAGAACTTAATCCCGATAAGGTAATTGAGTGGCTTAAATCAAAATCTGAATCACTAGAAAAAGTGCCCAAGGAAAGAGAAAGACCATAGTTGATAGAAGAATTAGAACTTTCATCCGTAGTCCAATTGATGGTTGCACCTGTTAATGAAACAGAACTAGATACTCCGGAGATGACTGGGGAAGTAATATCTGCATTAGAGATCATAGAATCACACCCATTATTAATTATGTCCGTATAGTTGGATGTGGGGAGCCTAAAGTAGTCCAGGACTGTAGGAACAATCTCACACTGTTCCCTAATTCCATCAGAAGTATTGCCCAGGACCATCGTTGCATTATTTGTTATTAAAGGAATCATAACAGTATTCACATCTGCAGTACTATGACTTGTAGTACCTTCATTCCACCCATGATCTGCCGTTATAATTATCTGAACACTTCCATTAATCCCATTGGACTCTAGAGAATCCAAAAGAACGCCCAATCCTTCATCAACATTTAGAAAGGAGTTATTATAATTAATTGAATTATCTCCTCCAACATGTCCCGAACAATCCGGAACTCCAAAATATACAAAAAGATAAAACGAAGAATTGGAGTAATTTCCTATAAACTCTGTAGCCTTTGTTGCAACGTCATTACTATTGTCACAAGCAGTTCCATCCGACCAAGCAGACGGAGAGTAAGTTGATCTGTTTTGCCACCAATCAATGTCTGAAATAGTATTTCCCAAAACTCCTCCCGGAATGTAGCATGTAGTTTTTCCATATATGGAACCCGTAACAATCTCTGAGTCAAAACTTTCTAATCTCTCAAAAATACTGGTTCCTTCCGGAACGGGATTAGCACAAGTATTATCTGTCACTCCGGTGAGCGTTTCATTAAGTCCTGTTTGAAGTTCAGCATTTCCTGGGGCTGTGGAGGTAGTTGCATGCCCTGTGATGTTGTGGGTCCCATTCCATCCGCTGTCCCCCATCAATCGAGAAAAATTGGTCAATACTCCTGCAGCATACAAATCAACATAATGATTGTATTGGAAACCATCAATACCTATTACAATTACCTTGGGACTATCAATTGTCAAACTAAAATTTGCCACAGAATAATTAGAATTTCCCAGAACATCCGATGCCAAACAATTCCAGGAATAATCCCCAGTAGGCATATCTGTCAAATTAAAATCAGAACTATTTGAGGTTCCAGAAATATTCACCGTTTCACTATAATAAAGCGCACTAGAATTCCAAACCTTCAAAGTGATATTTGCTAATTGCCAATCCGTAGCATTACAATTGAATGTATTGTTGGTAGAGGAATTAGTTAACGTATCTGCGGGAGAAACAAGAGTTACCGCAGGAGCTGTTATATCTAGCGAGAGAATTGCAGAATAAACATTTATTCTAGAAAAATTCAAACCACTACCTGCAGAATCCTCAATAGTCTCCCCGGTATCATTAAGTGCATCTTCAATTTCTGCAGGAGTTTTTGTCTGCCCGCTCAAATTTAAGTATTGATTAATTAAAGCAATCGCACCTGCGACCATTGGGGCTGCCATTGAGGTTCCTCCCCTTTCAACATAATCTCCATCATTGTCTGTTGAATTAATCATCGCTCCTGGAGCGAATAATTTAACCAATGAATTTCGATTAGCATGACAAACAATCTGATCAAGAACTGCCGGAGCATCTGTACATCCACTAACCCAGGCCACAGAAGCATAACCTCCATCATATACGTTCCCAATAGCACTTGCATTAGTTAAACAAGCTGGTGAGGAGATGTGAGTAGTATTTTCATCATTCCCCGAAGCTGCAATAACTGAGATATTTTGGGCAACTGCCGCATCAATAGAATCTCTCCAGTTCCCAAATCCTCCAACAGCGTCGCAAACTGAATTATAAAGGGAAGTTGTACCAAGGCTCATAGTAATCACTGAAACATTTTGGGCAACGCACCAATCAATTGCATTATTAAGATCCGCATTATTGCCACTACCGTCTCCGTTAGAGTCTAAAATTTTCACCCCAATTAAGCTCACGTTGGGAGCAACCCCTGTGATTCCTCCCGAGGATGCAACAATCCCTGCAACATGAGTTCCATGCCCATTATCATCACTTACCGAACAATCCTCTGCACACGCCTGATTAAAACAGTCAACCACACAACTAACATTCTTTCCGGTTAGATCTGAATGAGAAAAATTAACTCCCGAATCAATTACACAAACCGTTTGGTTAGTTCCCGTTAGGTTTAATCCTCCAATTCCAAGATTATTGGTACCCGTCGAATTAATAATTTCCACTGCCTCTTGAAGGAATGCATGCAGATGGTCTTTTGGAAAAATCTTATCGACCCTTCCCAGTTTTTCTAACTCTCTCAATTCTTTCTGGGAAACTAACTTATAAATCGATTTCGGATTAACTTTTTCAGAACCCATGCTTCTTAGATTTGCAGAGGGCAGTTCTCTCATTTTTACAACTACTTCAGAATCATCAATCTTTTTCCAATCTTTTCCTTCAACAAATCCTCCAATACAAAAAGAAAAAGCCAAAAGTAAAACTAAACATAAAATGCCTAATCGTTTCATTCCCCAGAACACTCTCCCTCTACGCATCCACAACTTTCAATCTCACAATTATATACTGCTGAGCAAAGCTGGGTCTCTGAACAGTTTTCGAGATTTTTTTCATACATTTCAACTTCAGATTTAGGCACGCAGAGTTCTTTGCCCCCCATATTACATGGGCAACACGTTGTCTGAACCTTTACGCAATCTTCTGGGACTTCACACGTTTCTTCAAAGCATTCTTCATCAATGCCGCACACCTGATCCTCCGATGTTTCGAAGTTTCTAACAAACCAAAAAAAGCCCACAACTAACAAAACAATTATCAAAACAATCAATCCAATTAGTCCCCTCTTGTTCCTCATGAAAAACCAACAGTTCACGGGATTATAAAACTTACTAAACAAAACTTAAAAACTCTATTTACCCCAATATATGAGATAAGATGGTGAAAATACATACAGTGGGGGGATTCTCGGAAGTTGGGATGAATATGGTGGTAGTAGAACTAGAAGAAGACGCATTCATTTTTGATGAAGGATTTTTCTTGCCTGCAATTGTTTCTATGCAAGAACGAGATAAAGTTATGACTGAAAGAAGACTAAAGTCTGTGGGAGCTATCCCGAATGATGACGTGATAAACAAAATTCGTCACAAGGTAAGGGCACAATTCATCAGTCATGCACATCTTGATCACGTTGGGGCAATACCTTTCATGTCAGATAAGTATAATGCTCCAATTTATGGTACTCCATTTACTGTTGAAGTTCTAGATTCACTATTGGCAGATAATGATATTGTCCTAAAAAACCAAATATTCCCGATAAAACCAAACACCACCTTTTTCGTTCAAGGAAAAAACAAAAAGTACAAGGTCGATTTCATAAATATCACCCACTCCACTGCTCAGAGCTCATTTATCGCAATTCACACTCCTAAGGGAGCAATCCTTTACGGAAATGATTTCAAGCTGGACGACACCCCTACATTTGGATTAAGGCCAAATTATAGAAGATTAAAGGAAATAGCAAAGGAGGGAGTTCTTGCGTTTGTGGTTGATGCCCTTTATTCCGGTTCAGAAAGAAAAACTCCTTCGGAGAAAATAGCAAAAGTTCTCTTAGAAGAAGTTTTGTTAACCATTCAAAACCGAAATGCTGGAATGATTGTAACAACATTTTCTTCACATATTGCACGGCTAAAGAGCATAGTCGAATTTGGGAAGAAACTAAATCGGGAATTAATATTCCTCGGAAGAAGTATGAACAAATATTCAAAAGCTGCTATTAATGCGGGAATTGCCCCGTTCCTTAAGGATGTTAGGATAGCAACCTATAGAAGACAAGTAGAGAAAGCATTACATCAGATTGAACGAAAAAGAAAGGATTATCTTGTTGTATGTACCGGACACCAGGGAGAACCAGGGTCTATCCTAGAAAGACTCTCTCGCCATCAACTTCCATTTAAATTAAATCGGGACGATAATTTAATATTTTCCTCAAGTGTAATTCCTACCGAGATAAATAAAGAACAATTCGCAAAAATGGAGGCGCGTTTGAAAAAACACAAGCCTCGAATATTTAGAGATGTCCATGTCTCTGGCCATGCTGGGAGAGAAGATCTAAGGGATATAATGAATATAGTAAATCCTCGGCATGTGATTCCGGCTCATGGAGGTTTGGATAAAACAGAACCTATGGCAGACCTAGTAAGTGAGATGGGTTATCATTTAGGAAAACAATGCCACCTAATGGGGGACGGGAAAGTCCTTAAATTATGATGCCCCAACAACCTAATGGGAATCCCAACCAACCAATTCCCCAAAATTCTTCAATAAAAAATCCTGCAGGACCTGCAGCTAATTCTCCTGTGCCTCAAAGTCGAGAGGAAGAGATTATGGGCGGGCTGATAAACGCTTTAGAACGGGGAGATAGTTTAGAAAAAGCAAAACAAAGTTTCCTCAATGCAGGATATAAGCCTGCAGAAGTTGAAGCTGCTGCAAGGAAATCTGCCTCATTCAATGCACAACCCTTGGCTACACCTGCCCCCGCCTCAAAAACTGTTGTGAAGGCCAAACCTTTAGTCGACGTAAAACCCATTGCAACAACAAAATCTTCTACCCCAACAGCAGTTGCAGCACCAAAAAAATTCTCAAAGATCTGGATCATTTCCTTAGTGATCATCTCTGCAATGATATTAGTCGGAGCAGCAGTATTTGGCCTATATTGGAGCAAGTTATTCGGTTAAAATGAATCCCCAAATATATGCTCCCGCCGAAGACTCATACCTCTTTAGAGATTTTCTAAAAAAAATTCTTTCAAAGTCGGGGAATAGGGATATTCAATATCTCGATATGGGAACTGGATCTGGCATTCTTGCAGAAACCGTCGCTAAATTCATAAATAAAGATAATATCCTTGCAGCAGATACTAATCCTGAAGCAGTAAAAATTGCAAGGCAAAAAGGGTTAAAGGCAATCAAAACAAATCTCTTTGATAAAATTCCTAAGTCAAAAAAATTCGATATTATAACTTTCAACGCACCTTATCTCCCCAGAGATAATCGAGAACCAAAAGAATCCCAGTTAGCAACAACCGGAGGAAAGCGAGGGGACGAAATTTCAGTAAAGTTCCTAAATCAAGCAAAATCGTACCTAAAAAAAGGCGGAAAGATCTTCCTTCTCATCTCAAGTCTAACTCCTCAAGATAAGATCCAGAAATTCAGGACAAAAATCGTTGCGAGGAAAAAAGTGTTTTTTGAGGAACTACAAATATTGGAGTTTTCTTAGCACCAAACCAAAATAATCGTTCTATTACACAAATCATTATAAACCGTTCAAGACCTCTAAACTAAATCAATTTAAGGAGGATAAATGGTAAAATTCGCACATCTCGCAGACTGTCATTTGGGTGGCTGGAGGCAGGAAGAACTCCAAAATCTCAATTTTAGAACATTTCAGGCCATAGTAGCGAGATCAATTCAGGAAAGAGTAGAATTTATGTTAATCTCCGGAGATCTATTTGATTCGGCGTATCCTGCAATAGAAATCTTGAAAGAAACATTTTCTGAATTTAAAAAACTCCATGATGCAAAGATCCCCGTTTATCTAATCGCAGGATCTCATGACTTCTCCGCTTCGGGGAAGACATTCCTTGATGTATTAGAAAAAGCAGGTTTTTGTAAAAATGTAGAAAACTCCGAAGTTCAAGAAGATGGAAGAATAAAACTCACTCCCCACTTTCATGGCGATATTGCAATTTTTGGTTATCCTGGGAGAAAATCTGGGATGGAAATAGAAGATCTAAGAAAAGTTTATTTTGATTCGGTATATCCATTTACAATCTTTATGATTCATACTACAATAAAGGATGTCGTGGGAACAATTCCCATAGATTCTCTAGAAAAATCTGGGCTCCCCCTTGCAAACTATTATGCTATGGGGCACATCCATCAGATCTTCGAAGCAAGGGAAGCAAATTCCCACTATGTTTATCCGGGCCCAACCTTTCCAAATAATTTCCAAGAGTTAACCGATCTAAAATGTGGAAGTTTCCAGCTTGTCGAAATTGAAAATGGATCAACAAAAAGTCAAAATATCAAAATCCCACTAAAAGAAGTCGCATATCTTGAAATAAATCTAGATAGTGGGCTGACTGCAACGGATAGGATAATTTCTGAACTAGATAAACTCAATCTCCGAGATAAAATCGCACTACTAAAATTGAAAGGGACCCTTCTAGAGGGAAAATCCGGGGATATTCGGTTCAACGAGATCGAGGAGTTTGTAAAAAAGAAAGAAGCATATACTTTTCTCAGAAATATCTCTTCAATAAAAGTTCAAGATTCAGAATTTGAAAATCAAAGTTGGGAAGTGGATAATGTGGAGGCCATCGAGAAACAAATCCTTGGAGAATACTCAAAACAAAATCCTGCAGATTTCAATAAATATCTCCCACAATTAATGAACGCGCTCTCTGTAGAAAAAAATGAAGGAGAGAAATCTGCGATATTTGAAGATCGTCTCTTAGGTGAGCTAAAGAAAACATTGGAGATCAATAAGATTATGTAAAATGATATTAAAAAAATTAAAACTACAAAATATTAGAAGTTACGAAAACTTGGAAATAGATTTCTCAATAGGATCAACTCTTCTGGCGGGAGAAATTGGATCTGGAAAGACTTCGGTTCTTCTGGGCCTTCAATTTGCTTTATTTGGATTACAACCCGGACAAAAAGGGGCCTCAATTCTCAGACAAGGAACTAGCAATGCCTATGCACTATTGAAGATAGAAATCGATGGACAAGTCATAACTCTTGAGAGAACAATAAAAAAAAGTAAAAGTGGAAGCATAACCCAGGATTCAAACATTATCACCATCGACGGAACAACTGAAGAACTCTCGACTTCTGAGATGAAGAACAAGGTAATACGACTTTTGAACTATCCCAAGGAATTTGCAAAGAAATCAAATCTTCTTTACAAATTTACAGTTTATACTCCCCAAGAAGGGATGAAGGAAATTATTCAGGAACGTCCAGAAGTAAGATTAGATACTCTAAGACACATTTTCGGAATAGATCGTTACAAAAGAATAAAAGAAAATACACAAATATTTCTTCAGAAATTAAAGGAAGCAGTAAGAATAAAAGAAATTCAAATATCTGAGTTAAATCTTCTCAAAGAAAAATTAACCCAAGAAACAGAGAATAAAATAAAACTAGCAAGAGAAATAAATAATTTGAATATAGAATATCAGAGCCTTCTTAATACAAAGAAAGAAAATGAAGAGAAACTTCTTTCCGTGCAGAAGCTTATCGATGAAAGAAGAGAAATAGATTCAAAAATTGGACAGCTTCAAGTACTAAGGCAAGGAAAAATGGACCTTGAGACAAGAATGAAAAAAGAAATGGTTTTAATGCAAAAACAAATTCATGAGAAAATTGATTTTTCAGAGGAAAGATTGAAAGCGGTTCTAGAACTAGTAGAAAAACATAGGGGAATTTTAGAGGAAAGAAATTCAAAGTTTTTGGAGATAAATTCAAAAATTTCGGTATTGGACTCCAAGAAAGAATCTCCACTAAAGCTAAAGGAAACGATTATCTCCCTAGAAAACTGTCCAACATGTTTCCAAACAGTGGGTCAGGATCACAAGGAGAAGATTGCGAAGAGAATTCAGTTTGATGTCGAAGAAATTGATCGAGAACTAGAACGAGCAATACAGGAAAAATCAAATCTTGTTAAAGAAATAGAAAAAGAAAAAGAATTAGCACGAGGATACGAATCTGATAGAAGTAGATTTCAACAAGACAAGATAAAATTTGAACATCAAAAGACTATCGAGACAAAAATTAAAAGTGATGCCTTTGTATTGGATCGAACCTCCAATGAAATTATTGAGTTAGAAACTCAAATAGAAACACTACAGGAAAAACAATCAGGGTTTAGTCAATCTCAAGAAATTTTTGATCAAACAAAAAACGAATCCCAAAAGATCGAAAGCACAATAAGGTCTAGTGAAATTAAACTTGCGGAAAAGAATAAGGAAGTGGAAATTTTAAAATCTAGAATCACAGAGCTCCAGGAAGACATTAGAAATAAGGAAAAACTAAAAGATCAGATGAATCTCCTCCGTGGACTTCAAGATTGGGTACAGGAAAAATTCCTTTCAATGATAACCCTTACCGAAAAAAATGTTATGGTAAAATTAAGAAACGAATTCTCAAAAATCTTTGGAGAATGGTTCTCAATGCTTGTCTCAGAATCTCTATCCGTTAGATTAGATGAGGATTTCACGCCAATAATCACAAATCAAGACTACGAAATAGAGTACGACTTCCTTTCTGGAGGGGAAAGAACTGCCGTGGCTCTTGCTTACAGACTAGCTCTGAATCAGGTTTTAAATTCAATGCTATCAAAGATCAAAACAAAGGATATTGTAATCCTTGATGAGCCCACAGATGGATTTGCTTCAGAGCAGATAGATAAAATGAGGGATATTTTCGAACAACTCAAGGCTAAGCAGATAATCTTAGTCAGTCATGAGGAGAAGATTGAAGGTTTTGTCGACCACGTCAAAAGAGTTAGAAAAGATGTGAATAGTTTGGTAGAATAATCACCAAAAGCCTTAAAAACCAATTTTAAGACATATTAATATGGAGATTAAAATTCTTAAAGATGAGAAGAACGAACTAGATATAGAGTTATCTAGTCTAACAATCGCAGAGATTCTGAGAGTTTACTTAAACAAAGAAGGTGCAAAAGTAGCTGCTTGGAAGAGAGAGCATCCAACAAAGAACCCAATTCTACACATCGAAGCAGATAACGCAAAAACTCTAGTAAAGAAAGCTATCAAAGCAATCGAGAAAGAAGTTGACACAGCAGTTGACGAGTTCAAGAAGTTGAAGTAATCCCGGTAAGGGAAGAAGAGTTCTGATGGGAAATTATGGTAAAGCCAAAGATGTATTTCGTAACAACAAGAAATTGCAATCTAAGGTGTGGCCATTGCTATATGGGGGGAAGGCCCGGACTAAAAGATACCACAATTTCTGATGACGATTTTAAGAAGGCAGTCAATAATCTCCCAAAAGTTCCAATATCCCTAAAATTATCTGGGGGAGAGATCTTTACAGTTCCAGATTCTCTGTTCTCTTTCTTAGGACATATTCAGGATGTCAATAAAGAAAGAAAAAGATCACATAAGGGAAGGATTGAAACACACGTCCAAACAAATGCCTTCTGGGCTATGAAAAAGAACCCGGTACCAGTTCTAGAGAAATTAGCAAATTTAGGTGTGGAAGGTCTGGATATAACTTCTAATGATCCGTTTCACCAAAAACAAGGAATCCATCCTGATAAACTATATTCATTAAGAGAAAAGGCACGAGAATATTTCCCCATAGTGGGAGTACGGGGAGGCCCCCCCATGGAAAATGCTATGCCTACTGGGCGTCCAAGAATGAATGGGGTTCCAATGGGGTATCACTCTGGGGGAATGTGTGAGGGAGTATTTGATGATCTAGAATTGACTGTTGATGAGGTGGGAGATGTTTATACCTGCTGTTTCCAATTTTTTAAATTTCCTGGGAATCTAATTGATGAACCCCTTACAAAAATTCTCAAAAGAGCAAAGAAAGATAAAAGACTATCTGAATTGAATTGGGGGGGTCCAAGAGCCCTTGCCCAGTCTGAGGGAGTCCCGCTAGGAATAATAAATAATCTTATAGGCAGTCATGGAGATTGTGGGGCCTGCTTTGAATTGTTCTCTAAAGATTGTAAATATTAATTATCTAACAAACTTCCCAATTCTTTGCATTTCTGTAAAAGGAAATGGCCGCTCATTCGTTACAAATGTCATGTATCTTGCAAATCGATAAAGCTCGGTATCCCAATATTCTGAGAACATTGCAATGCCTCTATCTCTCTTGCCGCTGAAAAGAACAATGAACCAATGAATAATCGCAAGAACAACAATTAATGCTCTCCACACACACAGAATAATTCCGGATATTATCAGGACTAAGATTCTCATCCATGCCTCTTTTTTTTCGACAGCTTTTGTAGCCATCAATTCTTTTCGTAAAAAGACTTTATAAAATTAACTTTGGTCTAATCGCCTAATCACAACAATTCTTTTAATCTAACAACCCTCTCGGATTAGATGGTTAGTGAAAGAAAAATATCTGCGGGGGCTTATGATCTCAACAAATTTCTCTTCGGAGGATACGAAACAGACATAATCACAACCCTCTACGGGCCTGGAGCCTCAGGGAAATCAAATCTTTGCATGCTGGTGGCAGTAAGCCAGGCAAGAAAAGGGAACAAGGTAATATTCATTGACACCGAGGGAGGTTTCTCAATTGATCGAGTGAAACAAATACTTGGAAACAAAAATGGATTAGATGAAACCCTCCAGAATATATTTCTATTAAAACCCACTTCATTCGCAGAACAAGAAAAATCTTTCGAAACACTTCTCGATTACGTAAGAAAGGGAAACATCTCACTAATTATTGTCGACAGTATAGCAATGCTTTATCGGTTAGAACTCGGAGACGCAATAAGAAGTGAAACAACAGAAAATATCCAAGAAGTCAATAGAAAACTTGCAGGACAACTTAGAACGCTTAATGAAATTGCCAGAAAGCAGAATATCCCCGTGGTTGTTACAAATCAGGTCTATACCCAATTCGTAAGATCTGAAAATCAAGAACAAAACCCGGGACTCTCAAACGATCAACAAAAGTTCGAAAGGAAAGTTTCAATGGTTGGCGGAGATCTCCTAAAGTATTGGAGTAAATGCATAATCGAACTTCAACATCATCGCGGCAGAAGAAAAATCGTTCTAAGAAAACATCGCTCTCTCCCCGAAAGAGAACTCCACTTTGAAATAATTCATGAGGGGATTAGGAAAAAGGGATTGTTTTAATCTCTACATATTTCTAACCACACATTTATTTTTAAACAGGATTTTTATTAAATTATTATGGAATTAAACCCCGATACAGTTGTTTGGGAATACACATTAAAATGTGATTCAGGATGTTTACATTGCGGATCAGATGCCAAAGATCCGAGGAAAAACGAACTAGACACTGCAGAGTCTTTAGGACTCGTAGATCAGATAGCCGATTTAGGATTCAGATTAATTGTCCTATCTGGGGGAGAGCCCACCCTGAGGCCCGATTGGAAAACAATTGGAGCTAAGGTAAATGAAAGAAATCTTGATTTCGCAATTATAAGTAATACTCTTGCCTGGACTGGAAAAACCATTGAAGATCTTGCAAATTTAAATCCGTACTCCATTGGCATAAGTGTGGATGGGGAAGAGAAGACACACGATTACCTTCGTGGACATAAGGGATCTCACAAAAAGATCTTTGATTCAATAAGGGCGCTAAAAGAAAGAAACCAAACCGTTTGTGCAGTCACAACTGTAAATAATCTCAACTTTAGAGAACTCCAAGACATAAGGAATCGACTCATTGTTTATGGCGTAGATGCTTGGCAAATCCAAACTGCTTCTCCGATGGGAAGAATGGCAAAACAAGAAAACTTAATTTTGAATTCTCAAGCGCATTATAAACTTGGGAAATTTGTTGCAGAGACTGCAGAAAGACTCCCCCATATGAATGTTGTTTCAGCAGACTGTCTAGGCTACTTTGGAAAATTGGGAGAGAGACTGGGGAAGGATAATTGGAGAGGGTGTGGGGCGGGAACATATGGCCTAGGAATCATGTCTGACGGAACTGTTAAGGGATGTTTGTCCATATGGCATCCGGATGCAATCGAGGGAAATATTCGGGAAAGGTCCCTAAGGAGGATTTGGGAGGATCCAAACAATTTCGCATATAATCGGAAATTTAAACCGAGCGACCTTCGGGGAGATTGTGAGGGGTGTGATTTGGGAGACCTATGTAAGGGGGGATGTAATAGCCAGTCTATATCATTTTACTCCGAGTTTCATAACTCTCCTTACTGTTTTCACAGACATGAGAAAGAATTCCCTAGATCTAAATAACAATAATCCTTATAAATAAAGAATCATAAACAAATCCATGGCAGCAAGAGTGATAAAATTGGGGAACCTTCTTCCAGTAATTGAAAATTGCTTGGGAGAACACCAAGTTGATTTAAGGGACGATACAGGAAAAAAACAATCATTCTATCTAATTGAAACGAGAACAATGGGAAATCGGGCCTCCGACTTCGAAAGTACTTATGATGGGTTCGAAGATCTAACACCCTTTCACCTAGATCTTGCAGATAAAACCTGGGGATCTCGGAGAGGACCTCACGAGCCACAAGTTTATGGAACACTGATTGATACAAGCTTACAATACTCATTCGCATTCAATAGAAGATTCGCAGATCTTTCAGAAAATAAAGATCGGCTAGAATTTATGACGCCCGATCAAGTCTTCCTGGACGACACGGGATACGAAGAATCCCAAGGCCCCCAGATCATAATTCCTGTAGAAGAGAATGAAGAACCTACTCATTTTGATAGTTTCCAAGATATGCAAATAAGATATTCTCTTCAAGGAGCAAAGAGAAGGAAATTTAGTGGCCCAATCAGCTTTGAAAGGAATTCATTACTTGGACGCGTAAAGGATTGTATAGCACTGGGCCCAATGGTAGAAATGCCACAAATGCCACAAACTAGTGGGGCATATTCCCTTCTAAAAGTAGACTACGAAACGCCCACACTTAACGATCTTTTGATGACTTATCCGGAAGGATTAAGCAGATTCCAACTTGAACTAGCAGAGAAGACTCTTGGAGGAAAAACAGCAAATAATTCCTATTTTATTTTAATTGACGACCAGTTAAGGATGAGATTTGCAGCTAACGAGCTCTTTACCAATCATGATCCAAGAAATGGAGAGATCACATTTTTAAGTCCGGAAGATGCTCTTCTCCAGTTCGGAAAAGACCTTTCAGAAAAGCCTGCTGATCCAGTACCTCCAAAAAAGCCAGTAAGGCGTAGGCCGGGAAGAAGGCCGATGACGTTTAGATACTCTCTGGCCGGAAAGAAGCAGGATTAATTTTTTAGTATACGCAAATTTATCTAATCCAAGAGATATAATAACTAATATGTTTAGAAACATTAAATTACAACTCTACGGGCTTAAACGCTGCTGCCCTTCTACGATCTAATTTTTCCTGAGTCAAAATCTTTCCCATATAAATTCTAACTGGCATTCCTGGACGCCAGCCCATCGGGCCTGCAGTCTGTCTATAAATTTCACTACGTTCACTAGGGGATGAATTTTCCGGATGCGGAAAATCAACATCAATCATCTTTCTCCAATCATCACATATTGCCATAACTCCTAAAAAATTCCTGCCTTTATATTGCTATTCTTTTTTCTTGCTCGCCTTCTTCTTAGCCTTCTTCACACCACTTTTCTTTTTCACAGATTTCTTCTTCACTTTCTTCTTCTTAGTATGATCAATAACCTTTCCACCTTCACCAATCTCAATTTCTCCAGAAGCTAACTTCTTCTTGAACTCTTCTTTCTTCTTTGTCAACTCTTCATTTGTGGAACATTCTGGATTAAAACAAAACTTCCATGGCGATCGCCCTTTTTGAAAAGACATTACGAGTGGAAATCCACATTCTTCACACATCTCTAAGGCATCTTCTTCCTTGCCTGCCTCTTCAGCAGCTTTCTTAGACATTCTAGCTGGCTTCATCAATCCTCGCGGAGGCAATGAATAAATATTTTTACATTCAGGGTAAGCATCACATGAGACAAAATATCTGCTAAACCGCTTTCCATACATAACTCTCAAGTTTCCTTTCTTACACTTTGGACATTGAGTCATTGTATTCTCTTCTCTCTCCTGCTCATTGACAATTGCATTCGCATCAGCAAGTGACTTTCCCATAGCCTCGAGATTCTTAGTCATTCCCTCTGCAATCTTACTAATCGATTTCTTTGCCTTATCCAATATCTTCTGTTCTTTTTTCTCTAAATCTTTGTCTGAAACTTCTATTTTTTCAAGTTCCTTTGTCATTTCTCCAGTAAGCTCCTCATCAAGAATAATCGGAGAAAATTTCTCAAGAGTTTCAGCCATTCGCATACCCAGTTCAGTTACTTCAATTGCCCTGCCTTTTGCATAACCCCTCGTAAAGAGAGTTTCAACAATTCCTGCCCGGGTAGCTTTAGTTCCCAAATTCTTTTTCTCTAAATTCTTAACAAGAGAAGCTGCAGAATATCTTCTTGGAGGTTTTGTTTGCTTCTCTTCGGTCCTGATTTCTAGTACATCAACTTCCCCATCCATTGTTGGAACTTCACTTTCCTTAATTGATGTTGGATAAACATTCATCCAACCTTTGTCCTTGATCTGAACTCCCCTAGCCCCAAACTTCAATCCCCCAACATCTATCTTTACATTCTTATTCTCAACCTTAGCCGAATCACAGAAACACGAAATAAACCGCTTTACAATCAAATCATAAATCTTCTTATCTCTCTCAGGAACTTTCTTCGCTTCGCCGGTCGGATAAATAGCGGGATGTGCCGGATCTTCTTTCTTACCTTCGGTAGGTTTCTTATTCTTAGCATACTTAACAACCGTAGTATATTTCTTCAATTTCTTCAAAATTTTATCATATCCAATCGCAGCAGGATATTTCTGGCTTGAGGTTCTTGGATAAGAGATTGCTCCTGCAAGATAAAGGTTCTGAGCCGCCCGAAGAGTCTGGGTAGGTGTAGTTCCGCAATATTTGTAAGCTTCAGTCTGTAATGTGGTTAGATCAAATGGCGTTGGGGCAGGAACATCCTCAACCTTTATGATGGTAGTCGCAGTTCCACTCTTTCCCTTAAGATGCTTGAATCTAAGTAACTCAGATTGCTTGAAGATATCCTTTGGATATTTTACCTCAAGTCTTTTCCCTTTAATATTCTTAACTTGAAGAAAAATCTGCCAATAAGGTTCTGGCTCAAATGCCTGAATCTCTCTTTCTCGATCAACAACAATCTTTAACGCAGGACCTTGTACCCTTCCAATAGACAAAATCCTAAATGCTCCCGCCTTAGCAATAGCCTTCATTAATCCTCTAGAAAGATTAATTCCATAGAACCAATCCAAATAGTGCCGTGTCTCTCCTGCAATGGCCGCACCCCAATTAAGTGTTGGAATCAAATTTTCAAATGATTCTTCAAGAGCTTCCTTTGTAAGGGAAGAAAACTTCATTCGCTTAGCCACTTTCTCATACTTCTTTCCAAGAACGAATCGCACGACATTCCACCCAATTACTTCCCCTTCAACATCAAAGTCCGTAGCGACGATCGCTTCATCAACTTCTTTAGCAAGTCGTTTCAATGTTTGTAAATATCGCTTTGTATGTGCGGACCGCTTCTTGTTAAATGAAGGTTTCCATTCAACCTCAAAGTTAGGAAATGGCCCCCTGAGCGCAATTTGCTGAATCCCAAACAGATGTCCAACAGCACACCCAATGATATATCTCCGCCCTTTCTTAAAAAACTCATAATATGCAACGCCTTCCTTGCTTGTAAGCTTCTCATCAGTCGCATCAGATAATGCAGCAGCTATCTTCGCCGCAGCCGCAGGCTTCTCACAGATGATCAGTGTAGCATTACGCTCTTTTTTAACTACCATTAGAATACAAGATTAACGGACTTTTTATATTTTGGCAGAATAAACGAGCACAACAATCTTTATAATTCTCCCAAAATGGCTATTTATATGGAATATGAACTTGGAAGGAATTGCCACCTGTTTCATTCGTTAATGGGGAACCATCCAAATGAATTTTCAAGGTTAATGAGACAAAAACACGGGAGAGACCCAGATTCTGAGAAATTTATTAATTTCTACCGAAGCGGAAATTCGGTTGAAGAATTAGAAGAAAGTCTTGGATTGGATGTACGGGAAATTATGTGCTGTATTTCAAAAACCGATCCAGCAGTATTTTATCACCGGCCATATGGTTTAATCCTTTCTGGCGAAGTCAAAGTCATGTTTGATAATGATTCGGGGCTAAGCATGATGCCTGATGGAACATATCCCCATGAATCTAAATATGATTTTGTAAGGGAATCTGATTTACAAACACTTATGACCTCCTGGTATTCCAAATTTCCAGAATCCGGACAATTTATCTGGAATGAAGCAGTACTTGGAAAAAATTCCAAAATAGTTGGGGCATTTCATGATCCTTCATTTGACCCAAACTCCATGAGGTGTGCAGGAAGTTGTACACTCAAGGAACAAGAGTACCCAAAATTTCTAGAGAAAGTAAAACGGGTAGGGTTAAGATTACGAGAAATAGCTGTCAAACCCAAATAAGTTTTATTTTAACTTCCCAATCTCTTCTAATCGTTTCTCACTTCCAATCGCCCCAGAAAACATCTTCCAAAAAATCTTAGAGAGCCATTCTCCCCAACTTTTCTCTTTAATTGTATAGAAGATAAAAGTCTTTTTTGCCAATTCAGATTTCCGGCCCGTTGGTTCCTTAACTTCCTTAAGATTGATCACTTTTCCATCGATAACCGTAGCTCTCAAGGGTTGTTTCCTATGCCTAATTTCTATCAATTCCTTGCCATGCTTGAAATTCAGGGATAACATCTTCCTAATATTCTCCTTACCTATAAGGTCAACACGGCAGATAACTTTTATTGAGATTCCCTTTTTTACAAGTTCTTCAACAACATCAAACAGATTTATTTTCCCATCATTATAATAAATAAAAGATAGGTTTCCAGAGAAAAACAACACTTGTTTTTTTGCTCCCAATAATAGATCTTTAAATTTTGTAAGTCTTCCTGCGGTCACTTCATTTTTTGCTTCCCGGGTCCAAACTTCCTTTTTCTTATCCTCCACATGTTGGAAAATATCAAATGCCTCAAAGTGTTTTTTCTCTTGCCCTACCATTATCTGTGCCTCTAACCTCTCCTGAAATACTGAACTACTTACCTTCTCAACACTTGACCAATAAACTATTTTTAGGGCTCCTCGTGTCCCTTCTCTGAACGTCCGCATTGCCAATGTCCCAAATTCCTTAGAAATCTCCTGAATATATCTGTCTGCGGTTCGCCAGTTCTTATTAATGTGCTGAGCAATTTCCTGAATTGATCGCGGCCTAGCATAAACAAAATCTTCAATCTTTGTTACAACTTCGGAACTTAGCATAGAAACAACAATAACAACCCATATTTAAGCCTATGCAACACTGCGGACAAAAAATGGTCAGTAAATGTCATTAAGAATACAACTCTTAAGATATATATGAGAAAGATGGTATTAACGGGGGGTGCTTGCTCAGGCAAAACGACTCTCGTCAATGAATTAAAGAGAAGAGGTTATAATGTTCTTGAAGAAGTGGCTCGGCAAGTTCTTGAGGAACTTGGAACGCCCTCAAATTTAGATGAATGGGCTGCCCTTGAAAGCGAGATTTATCAAAGACAGGTTTCAAATGAAGAAAGGGTTGATCGACAATCGGGTCTCGTATTTCTAGATAGGGGAATTGGAGATATAGATGCTTACATGAGACATCACTTCGACCAACCATCAATTGATGTCACAAAGGCAAAGATCCATAGATATGATTCCATTTTTTTACTTGAGAGGCTACCCTTCGAAGATGATGGTCTTAGGGTGGAGGTCGGAGATGATGAAGCCAGCGAAATTCATCAGAAAATAATCGACTCATATCATTCTATGGGCTACACTACTATTCAAATCCCTTCATTCGATGCCCCAAAAGACGTCGCAATTAAACAACGAGCAGATCTAATACTCGAATACCTTAACAATGGTTGAAATAGAAGCAAAAATAAAATTAAGTGAAGGGGAATTTCAAAGAATATTCCAAATCCTAGGAAAACCAGATTTCCGAAAACAAAAAAATGCAATTTATCAAATTGGAGAAACCTTTTTCAGAATAAGGGACCAAGAAAATAAAACTTTTATTACATTTAAAGGAAAAAGACAAGATAAGAAACTTAATTGTAGAGAAGAAATAGAATTTTCAATTAGTCCTAACGACCATGTAGAAGATTTTTTCCTTGCATTAGGCTTTTCGAATCCATTCGTGTATGTGAAAAAAAGGGCGGACGTAAAATTTAACGATTGTATTGTCTGTCTAGACATACTCTCCGAAAATGGGTTCTATGTCGAGGTAGAAGGGGATGAGCAGGCAGTTAACGAGACACTCCAAAAATTAAATCTGGTTGAAAAACCAATTGAATGTAGATCTTATCAAGAAATCTTACAAAATGAAAACAGAATATAACTTCCTATCAAAATATATAGAAAAAAAGAGAAAAACCCTTAGGGATTTAGAAAAAGAAATTGAGATCCTAGAAAGCGCAGATAGTTCAGTTACTATTGAAACTCTAGCGCCAGGACATGAAAGATTAATTTCAAACGATTATTCCCTGGCAACAGATTTTAAGATTAAAAAAAGAAGCGAAGATCTTGAAGACGTAAGTGGCTATTCTGGAGGATACAGGACTTGTAAAACAGATTACTTCCCACAGTTCTTTTTCTATATTGGGGATGAAGGGCAAAGACAAGTTGATATTCGGCAGGATGGTTTTGAAAAAGATGAAAGAGTAGTTTTGAGAAGTATAACTGTTACAAATGCTTGGAAAGACTATTCGGATAGGGCTAAAATGCAAGAAAATCCTGTAGACGTCGAAGCGACCTTGGAATTTTTCAAACAGCGAGGGGTTAACGAAGAACTTTTAGAAAAATTAAATAGAAGAATCGAAGAGTGGCAGGAGATTGGATTCTAATGGCATGCATTGAAAAAATATACAGTGTATCGGCACTAATCGGAAACGGTTCATGTAATGCTAATTGTGATTTTTGCGCAGGAAAGTACCTCCGGCCAGAAGCAGAGGAGAACAAAGATCATTCACGAAGTCTAGAGGCAGCAATTAAACTTTCTGCTCGTTATGGTGGGTGGTCACTATCTTTAACTTCCAGCGGAGAGCCAACATGTGACCCCGATTCATTAACAAGGGCTCTAGAAGTCTACAAAAAATGCGCGGATCAGGGAGCATACTTCCCCAATGTAAATCTCTTCACAAACGGTATCTTATTTGCGGACGATAATTTTTGTGATGAATATCTCGATTCTTGGAGAGATTTAGGATTAAATAATGTGGCAATCTCGCTCCATGGAGTTACTGAAGAAGAACAAGCCAAAGCATATAATTTAGAAAGTTACCCAAGTCTAGAAAAGATTACTGGAAATATTCGGGATCACGGACTCGGAGTTAGGGGAACACTCCTTCTAAGAAAGGGCGGAGTTGACAGTTCCAAAAAATATCAAGATGCAATACACACACTAATCGATAAAGGGATTGACAACATCACCTCATGGCCTGTAGGAAATCCAGATGGTTCAAGAAATGAGTTCAGCCCATCAAGATTAGGTCAATTAGGAATAAAAACTTGGCTATGGCGTAACGCCAAGAAATGCCATGGTCATGTCTGGGGCGGAGGAGTCTATGACTACAAGGGAAATATCCTGAGGATAACAGATTATGTTACCAAACACGATCCCAAAAAAGATTTCGTAAGACAACTAGTCGTCTTTCAGGATAGCACTGTAGCTTACTCATGGATAAGGGACGGAGCACTATGTATGAAGTAAACTCACCATCAAGAGAATCAAAAACTCTCGATAGTCTGTCTCTTTTTATTGGAACTGGCGAATGTAATGCAAACTGTGCACACTGTGCTGGAAGGGCCCATAGAAAATATGCTCCAGAAGAAGATGGTATCCTTAACGAAGATCTAATTCGTCAAACTCTCGAAGACTGCCACAACCAGGGAGCAAGATATCTTTCTATAAGCAGCAGCGGAGAACCAACACTATCTCCAATCTCAATTACAAAAGTTCTCAGAATGACCGAAGAAATAAAACACTGTGGAATAAGCTATTCTCCAATAAATCTCTATTCAAATGGGATCCGAATCGGAGAGGATCAACAGTTCTGCGATGATCACCTCCAATCCTGGAAGGATCTTGGACTTACAACTGTCTACATCACCGTGCATGATATTAATGAAAAGAAAAACGCAGAAGTTTATGGCGTAAAAAGCTACCCTCCCCTAGAAAAAGTAATTTCAAGAATCCATAAACCTGGCCTGTTAACAAGAGCAAATCTAGTTCTTAGCAAAAGAACAATCCATTCTCCAGAAAAGTTCGCCCAAACAATCAATCATCTTCAAAAAATCGGAGTAGATTCAATCTCGGCCTGGCCAATCCGGGGACAAGATGATACCTTGGATCCAAATCTCGCTCCAACCTCCGAAGAACTTGATCAAATGGGGGAATGGATCGGAAAAAGAGATCCCAAAAAAGGCAAAATCGTCCTACTTAGAGAAAACAGCCGAATCAAGTATAAAAATCGAGAAAAACTGACCTTGTTTCCTGATGGAACCCTATCGAATACTTGGTGTAACTATTAAATCTCTATAATTCTTCCTCTTCTTCCCACCTGAATAACTTTTGTCTTCCCAATCTTCTCTTCAATACCTTCGGCTTCATGAATATGTGCACTAATCAACAAATCTGGCTTAAAGTCCTTAACAGCTTTACTCAGGACCTTCTCCCCCGGAACACCAGAAAACTCTGCTGTCGTCCCATGTGCATGCAAGTGTGAAACTAAAATTCTCTTACCTGATTTCATCCTATCAAAATTTCTCTTAATTTCGGTTAGATCGGAATCATCTAGGCTAAGCTTCCAATTAGGACTGCCAATCCCGGCTATTCCAACATCTCCGTAGGTCACATAATAATTATGGATATTTTTCCCTCCTCGCTCCAAAACCCTACATTCATCATCAAAATCACAATTACCTGGCACAAAAACAATCTTCTGCCCAGCATCTTGAAAAGGTTTCAAGATTTTCTCATCACCCTTTGAATATCCATAAATATCTCCTGCCAAAACTACCAAATCAACCTTCTCCTTTTTACCCTTCTTCGCAAGCTTCTTCGCGATGTCTATATCTCCATGAATATCTCCTGCTGCGAGGATTTTGAGCTTTTTATCCGATTTCTTCTTGTCCTTCTTCTTTTCTCCAGTCTTTGCCATATAAAACCCAATCAACACTTTTTTAAATAACTTCTCGTTTCCATTAACATGCCAAAACTATCCGAAATAAAGAATTGGAACATAGAGATAGAAACAGAAATAACAAAAAACTGGAAAGAGTCGGAACTTTATGCATTTAATCCTAAAACAAAGAAGAAAATTTATTCAATTGATACGCCCCCACCATATGTTAACACTCCGATTCATATGGGGCACGCAGTAACTTATTGTTTCATGGATTTCTTTGCACGATATAGGAGAATGAAAGGAGAAGAAGTATTATTTCCGTTAGGGCTTGACAGAAACGGACTTCCAATCGAGATGGCAACAGAGAAAAAATACAAGATATCTCCATTCAAGGTTGGCAGAGAAAAATTCATGGAATATTGTGAAAAACTTCTAAGTGAAGCATCTGTTGAGTCAATAGATTCTTTCGCAAAACTAGGAATCTCATTCTCCTCTTACAAAGAAGGAAAAGAAATCGGAGCAATCTACAACACAGATTCTCCAGAGTATAGAACACTTACTCAATCAACATTTATTGAACTATTCAAGAAAGGATTAATCTACGAAGACTCAAGAATCAACAACTGGGATCCAAAACTTAGAACAACAATTGCAGATTCAGAAATAGACTATCTGGAAATAAACTCCAATTTCAACGATATCAAATGGACAATCAAAGAAACCGGAGAAGAAGTTGTTATTGGAACAACAAGACCCGAGTTAATTGCAACCTGCGGAATGGTTATTTACAATCCGAAGGATAAAAGATACAAACATCTTGAAGGTAAAACTGCAATCTCCCCGATCTTCGAGGAAGAAATCCCAATCAAAGCACACCCGCTAGCACAAATTGACAAAGGGACTGGGCTAGTTATGATGTGTTCGGCAGGAGATCTGTCAGATATTCAATTCTTTAGAGAAATGAAGATAACTCCAAGAATAGCGATTGGACAAGATGGAAGGATGAACGAAAAGGCAGGAGTTCTTGAAGGATTAAAAGTTAAGGAAGCTAGAGAAAAGATAGTCGAACTAATCAAGGAAAAGGGTCTACTCGTAAAACAAGAGCAGATAACTCATAGAACTCCAATCTCTGAAAGATCAAAGGCAGAAATAGAATTCATCGAAATGCCAGAGTTCTATCTCAAACAAATGGATTTCAAGGATGACATGAGAAAAACAATTAAGAAAATAAACTTCTACCCAAAAAACTCAAAGAAGATCCTTGACACTTGGATCGATTCAGTTTCGATTGATTGGCCAATTTCTAGAAGAAGATATTATGCAACGCCAGTCCCCCTATGGTATTCGGATAATTTAATGGCTATCCCAAAAAAAGGGACATACGTAGAACCCTGGAAAACAAGTCCGCCAAAAGATGCTGAGGTAATCGATGCGAAAACAAAGAAAGTTCTAGGAACTGTAGCAGATTATCCAAAAAACAAATGGGAAGGGGAAGAAAGAGTTCTAGATACTTGGTTCGACTCTTCAATTTCTGAACTTAATATGCTCAAGTACCAATCAGACGACGAATTTTTCAAAAAAGCATATCCCGCAACACTTAGACCTCAAGGAAAAGAGATCGTTAGAACTTGGCTATATTATACTGTCCTTCGAGGATTCCTAGAAACCGGAAAACCATGTTTTGAAGATACATGGATTCACCAACACATTCTTGATGGAAAAGGAAGGAAAATGTCCAAGTCTGCAGGAAACGTTATTGATCCTCAAGAAATTATGCGGGAAGATGGGGCAGAAGCACTGAGATTCTGGGCAGCAACAGAAGGAGACTTGTCCAGGGGAGATTTTACATGTTCAAAAGAGAAGATAAAATCGGAAAAGAAAACTCTAAACAAACTTCTGAATGTTTCAAGATTTGTAATGATGTTCGAAAAACCAAAAACAAAACCAACACTAGTCCCTCTAGACAAACTTTTCATAGAATATATTGAAGGCCTAACAAATAGATGCGATAAACTTTACAAAGTTTACGATTTCAATCACCCTGCTCAAGAATTACGAAGATTCCTTTGGGATTTATTTGCATCAAATTATGTTGAGATGGTTAAGAACCGAGCTTACAATGAAGAAGGGCAATTCACTAAGGATGAATCCAACTCAGCAAGATACACTCTCCATTTCCTACTTGAAAGATTCTTAACTTTAGTCTATCCGGTAATTCCCCAGATAACTACCGTAATCGCAAAAGAAAAGGGAATAGATCTTTTGACTGCTGAATGGCCAAAGGCAGAAAAAGCAGATCTCAAAAAGAGCACAGAAACAATAGAAAAGATAATGATTTTCAACGGAGAAGTGTGGAAAGCCAAAAAAGAAAAGTCTATCTCCCTCCGAGAACCCATAGAAGGGATCAAGATCCCAAAAGATCTCAAACCATTCGAAAAAGATCTCAAGGCATGCCATAAGATTTGATTATATTCTCCGCAACAACAATTCTTTTTAACTCCAGATAACTAATAATTCTATGAAAACAATAGATCGTAGTGATTTTGATACAATCCCATCTAGTGGATTTATGAAATCAATGGGCCAAAGGACTCGAGAACTTGAAAGAGTATTAGAAGAATTAAAAGACGCCCAATCAGAACGAAGTGTACTACTTCACCAAGCCCCATGCAAGATAAAGTTTAATCGTTCTGGGGAACCCGTAGCAGAAGATTTTTCATTAGGTACTGGATATGAAGTTCAGGCACTCGAAAGGTTTAGTGGATGGTATAGCTATCCCGGGCAACCAGATGGGGGGAGAATGGAATATTCACTTTTTGTTCAACCCAATTTTGATGTAAGACTTTCTCCAAGGGAATCAAAAAGAGTAATTATCCGTCCAAAAGACTTCGATATTATTGTCCCGGATCTTACTCTCTACAAGGCAGAAGTTGGAGTTACTAGGGGAGAAAATGGAGAAATGATTTATGCTAGGAATTTTAGCGAAAGGGATACCCCTGGATTGTCCAATACAAGATTATTCCTTAGGGAAAGAAAAGCATCAGAAAGCCTTATAGAAATGATCGGAGAACAAGAAGAACCCGTAGAAGGCGTCCCCAAAATAAAACGGAGTTTCATGGGGTTTCTTTTAGAGAAGCAAACTGCCCAATTACAACGCCAACACGAAGAAGAACTTAAAGACGCCGCAGTAAATTTAGGTCTTGAATAACCCCCCTATCAACTTTTATAAATACCCCTTATATTGATATACTATGGATGAAGCACAAAAATTTGAACTTGAAAGTACCGTTGAAGAACTGGAAGGCTACCGTGGAAGACACACTGAGCTGATCACAGTTTTGGTCCCAGCAGGAGCTACACTAACTCAAACTACAAAACAACTTGAAGACGAAAAAGGGACTGCAACAAACATCAAATCAACGGCAACAAGGAAGAATGTTATTAATTCTCTAGAGCGAGCAATAAGAAAGTTAAAAGAAATTGGAAGAACGCCAAAAAATGGACTAGCAGTTTATGCTGGAAACGTAACCATGGCAGATGGAAAAGAATCTCTTGAAGTCTGGGCAATTGAACCTCCAAAACCACTTAAGGTAAAAATTTATCGATGTGACCAGACATTCATTGTAGATCCACTAAAAGAGATGCTTGAAACTGATGAAGTCTATGGTCTTTTGATAATTGAGAGAAACGAAGCATCAATTGGAATTCTAGATGGGAGATCAATAAGGCAACTCGATCATATGACTTCTGGAATCCCCGGAAAGACAAGGGCTGGAGGACAATCCGCACAGAGATTCGCCAGAATCAGAGAAAGTGCAGCAAAGGAGTTCTTCAAAAGAGTTGCAGAAAATATGAAAAAACATTTTTGGGACAACAAAAAGTTGAAAGGAATTCTAGTCGGGGGGCCGATTCCAACAAAAGACGAATTTCTGGATCAAGGCCAATTAGTGACCGCACTTAAAAATAAGGTTATCGCAGTAAAGGATATTGGGGGCACTGGAATGCACGGGTTAAAAGAATTAGTGCTCCGATGCGAAGATGTCTTGGCAGAACAAGAGATCACAAAGCAAAAACAAATTCTAGATGAATTCTTTGAGAGATTAGCAAAAGAGCCTAACAAGGTTTCATATGGGGAAGCAGAAATCGAAGATAGATTAAATAGGGGGGCGGTAGACAAACTAATAATTTCAAAGACCCTCCCTAGAGAAAAGATAAAGGTTCTTGAAAAATTAGCAAAAGCATCTTCAACAGAAATCCACCTTGTAACAAAAGAGACCGCAGAAGGAGTACAATTCGATAATCTCGGAGGAGTCGGCGGATTACTGAGATTTGAGATTCACGATTAAAACATGGAAGAACAAAAAGGGGAAACAGTAGAAATTGCACCCGGCACTGCCGTTTCAGAAGAACCCGAAAAAAAAGAGGAACCAGAACCCCAAGAAGAAACCTATGATCAATCTACTGAAGAAGTACCTGAGCCGAAGAAATGCGGACCAGAACCCTCTGAAGAACCCTATGACCAATCTACCGAAGAAGCTCCAGAACCAAAAACATGCGAGCCAGACTCAGAGCCAGAATCCTCAAATGCCCCAAAAATTATTACAGGGTCTACCGCAGCAGAAATTGAAACCGAATTTGAAGATAAAGAAAGAGAAAATGAAGGAAAAGTTGAGGCGGCCCTATTCATTTCTGGGCGTTTTTTAAATTTGCAAGAATTAATTATGCTTACTGACATCAACCCAATCATGCTTAAAGAAATTCTTAACCGTCTAGAAAAGAAACACTCTATGGGTGCAGTACGTATTGTTGCAAGAAACCAATCTTGGAAAATGGATGTGGCAGAGAAATATCATTATCTAATCAATAAACTCGCAACTGGAAATGCAGAATTCACAAAAGCAGAACAAGAAACTCTTGCAATCATCGCATACAAACAACCAATCAAACAGTCCGTAATAATCAAAATCCGAGGAAACAAGGCATACGATCACATAAAAAAATTCAGAGAAATTGGCCTAGTAACTGCAAAACGAGTAGGCCATACCCTTGAGTTAAATTTATCAGAAGAATTTTATGAATATTTCAATGTTCATAAAAGAGAAGGTGGCGCTACAATAGAAGAAAATAAACCTTCTGGGGAAGAAGGTCCCAAAGACAATGGAACTAATTAGCATAGTAATTTACCTCTCAGTCTATATCGGCCTAGTAGCAACTTCCTTCTATGCCCTAAGTTTCTTTGCAGATAAGAAAAAAGAGAAATTATTATACTCAGATGACGAACTTCCAAAAACAACGGTAATTATCCCTGCATTAAATGAAGAAAAATCCGTCAAGAGAACTCTGGATTCAATTTTAGCATCAGACTACCCTAAGGATAAACTAGAAATCATTTTTGTTGATGACGGGAGCACAGATAAAACATTAAGCATTGCCAAGAAGTTCCAAAGTAAACAAGTTAGGGTATTTACGAAGAAAAATGGGGGAAAGGGGTCTGCATTGAACCTGGCGATAAAGAAAAGTCGTGGGGAAGTGATCTTTACCATGGATGCAGATACATTTGTTGAACCTCACTGTGTTAAGGAAATGGTTCGTTATTTCAAGGACAAAAAAGTAATGTCTGTAATTCCCTCGATGTTAACTCACAAACCAAAAGGAATTCTTCAAAGAATCCAACAAGCAGAGTATCTTTTTGGCCTATTTATTCGTAAAGCCTTCTCTTCGGTGAATGCCGTCCACATTACTCCAGGGGCCTTCTCGGCTTACCGAAAAACATTCTTTGATAAATACGGGGGATATGATGAAACAAATATCACTGAAGATCTTGAGATGTCATTAAGAATCCAATATCAAGGATTTACCATAGAGTATGCCCCAAATGCTCCAGTTTACACAATTGCCCCAAACAAATTCATGCCCCTCCTGGTCCAAAGACGAAGATGGTACACCGGATTGATGAGGAATACCTGGAAATACAAGGGGATGTTTAGTCCAAAATATGGGGATCTTGGCCTTTTCATTCTCCCACTTGCATGGATAAGCATCTTCTTCTCAGTTTTTACTGTAACCTACCTTGCAATAAAGACATTATTTAGGATCCAAGCTGAATTATTATTCCTCAGCAATATACAGTTTGATTTTCTCAGTTCGGTAAGTATCAATGCCTATGTAATAGAAAGATTTCTATTTCAATTCTTTACAAATCCGATTGTAATCTTCCTACTTTTCTTCCTAGTAATCTTAGCAGTATATCTCAGATATGCAGCTAAATATGTTGGAAAAATAACTGGGCTTACAATAACTTTACCCCTATTTTTCATGTTCTTCGCACTTCTTTTCGGCTTTTGGTGGCTAATTTCAATTTTCTATGTCATGTTTAACAGAAAGGTGGTCTGGCGATAACAATATAAACATCCCAAGGTAATAATAAAAATGATCGAAAGAAAAGTTCAAAGCAAAAAGAGATATGTACTCGCATTCATTATCGGGACTGCAATTTTTATTTTAGGATTTGCAATCACAAATACCTTAGCATATATGGAATTCCAGAGAATCTCCGGATTACAGGATCCAATTTCATATAAGATATTTCAAGATAAACTTCAATTCTCTTTATTCAATAAGGACATCTGTAAGGAAGATTCATACCTTAAGATCTCAGAAGATCTGGGGTTCCAGGGGAGGATTATAGACGATCTAGAAAGAAAATTTGGGAAGAATGATGAGAAAGTCCTCTTTAGGAAGAGATTCTATTCCTTGATAGAGTTAGAACATTTTGAATTCGTGAAACTTCTAAATCAAGAATGTGATACTGAAATTAATACAATTCTTTTCTTTTACTCAAATGAGGAAAAAGATTCCGAAGAGGCCGTAGAAATTGGAAGGATTTTGGGAGTAGTTCATCAAAGAAACAGAAATCTTACAATTTATTCATTTGATATGAACTTAGATAGTGAAATTGTAAAATCTTTAATGGAGAAGCATGAAATTGCGGGAGAAATGGCAATTGTAGTCAATGAGGGCTCAAAGATTGTCTCTCCAAGAAACATTGCACAGATAGAATCGGGTTTAGTGGCTGAATAACATATACATCCCACACCAATAATACTTAAAAATCTCTTTTTATTTCTCGAATTATGAATCGTTGTATAGTATGTAAAAAGACGTGCGAAGAGACCGAATTATATGAAGGAATCTTTGAGAGCGGAATGGTACTAATTTGTAAAACTTGTGCTGAAGAAGAAAAAATTCCCCTAATAAAAAAACCTTCTAGTGATCAGCTTCAGAAGGCCGATAAAAGATACTCTGTTAGGGAAAGAATGGAGCACCTATCCGGGATGCGAGATGCCACAGAGATCGGAGGAGAACAAACCAATATTCAAAAAAATCTTGCAAGATTAAAGATGCCCGATAAAAAGCAACAACACGAAGACGTTTCAAATAATTATTACTGGGAACTAAATATGGCGCGTAGGAGAAAAAAGCTTTCAATTAGGCAATTGGCTGAGCTAATAAAAATTGATGCAAGTATTCTATATTCTATTGAAAGTGGTAAAATTCCAGAAAACTTCGAAGAAATCTTTCTAAAGCTAGAATCTTTTCTAGGGCTAAAATTACTAAAGAACCATAAGAAGAAAATCAGTTTTACTAGAACCATTGATGAGGAAAAGGAAATTTTGAGTTCAGTAAGGAAAAGAATGGGCGAGCGTTTAGTGGGGGAAGGAGAAGATGGGGAAGAGGACCTAGTTGGAGAAATAGAAAATACCATTAAAGTAATAAAGAAAGTCCAAAAATCTGAAGAATCAAAGAATGACAAAATTATCAAACTTAGAAACGGAGAAATTGATATGTCCAAGAGGGAAAACCTAAGCGATATAACCCTCAATGATCTTGTAGAAATCAAAAAGCAAAGAGAAGAGCAAGAGCAAGAAATTAAGGTACAAAAACAAAATTCTACAATGTTCGGCGATGATCTGGAGCTAGATATTGACGAGGTTTAAATGGCAGGCAAGGTTATCCTCCCACCAAACTATCCCAATGATCCATTAATCTTTCTAGCAGGACCCATTCAAGGCGCCCCAGAATGGCATGATCCCGCAATCAGAATTATTCATGCAAAAGACTTAGAGATAAATATTGCGTCTCCAAGTCGGAGTGTAAGCGAGGAATATCTGAATCAGAACCTCGCAAAATTCGGAAATAGGTTTCCGGAGCAGGTTGACTGGGAGAGTAAACACCTAAGGCAAGCTGCAGATCATGGAGCAATACTTTTCTGGATGCCTAAGGAGAAGACCCATTTTTGCGAAAGGGCGTATGCACAAACAACTCGTTTTGAATTAGGGGAATGGGCAACAAAGTCCAAATATGGAAAATGTGATCTGGCAGTAGGAATTCAGCCAGGATTCCCTGGAGAAAGCTATATTAGAAGAAGATTACATCAGGATCTTCCAGACTTAAAAATTCACATAACACTAAGAGAAACTTGCTGGGATGCAATTGAAAAAGCAAGAAGTTAGTCCTTATCGGCAGGGTTATATAGGCAAAGAAATTTGAAAAATTATGAACTTCCCAGAATTAGCAATACTTAAACCTACTTCTAGATGTAATCAAAATTGTAAATATTGCTATGACGTAAAAAATCCTTGCGAAATTTCCTTAGATGAAATAAAGAAAATTATTTCTTATATCTCCCAAAATGGGACAAAATCGGTAATTATTAGTGGTGGAGAACCTCTTCTTAGGGAAGATATTGGAGAAATAATGGCAGAAATAAAATCTAAAGGTTTAAACGTTTTTTTAGATACAAATGGAGATTTCTTTCTAGATAGGTTAAATGAAATTGAAAGAAATATCGATATCTTGGGATTGCCCCTAGATGGTCCTTCAGAAGAGTTTTCATATAGGGGGAAGGAAAATTTCCAAAATGTGATAAAGATACTTGAGCATTATAAATCTAAAAAAGAACGGCCAAAAATTAGAATCGGGACCGTTGTGACAAAAGAAAATATAAATCTTTTGGAAGATATCGCGAAATTAATAAGAAATTTTGAAATAGACGTGTGGAAAATTTATCAGTTCATGCCTACTGGCCCTCTAGCAACAAAAAATAGGGCTGCTTTGGAAATTGACGAAAGAAGCTTTCTCGAGGCCATTAAAAATTTAAAAGATAAAAACCTCCAGTTAAACATATTAACTTGTTCCTCAGAAAGTCGCAAGAGAGCTCATTTTTTTATAGGATCTGACGGAAAAGTATATGTTCCCGAAGACGAGAAGGGAGATTGCAAGATTCTTGGAAGTGTGTTTGAAAAGGGCACAATTGAAGAATGGAAAAGAATAACGGACCTAAAAAGCTATAAAGAAAATTCCGAAAAAGTTCTTTACCCCCTGTCTTTAGAAGAGCATTAAAACGTCCTATCCCAACCAACGAAGTCTTCCCGGTCGCGGCTCGTAAATCAAACCTTCTTCAAGAAGGGATTTTATTTCATTATTGATCAGGTCTGGAGAAGCTTCAGTATCCATAATGATTACATCAATATCTAATCCTCCATCTGTTTCCGCTTCCTTAATCTTCTGCATAATCATATCCTTAAGCGGGGAGTTTGAATCTTCTGGTAAATCTTTCCTAGAATTTTGAATTTCTAATTTCCTAACAAGTAACCATCTTGGATCAACCTTTTTTACAACTTCTGGAATAATATAAAGTTCAGCATTCCACTCCCTAACTGTCCCAATAATTTGAAGAGTATCCCCTTGCACTACCTCTTTTAATCCTTCAATATCTTCACCAAATGCCTTGAGTCTGATCTGTCCAGATGCATCATCAACCGTAAGTGAAGCATACTTTTTCTCTCCATCCTGAATATATTTATCTACACAATTCGCAAGAATATTTACTCGAGCAACTTTCTTATCTCCCAACTCAACAAATAAGAACTTATCTCCGTCTGTAATTGGTCTTGCCTTAAGGATATCTCCAATTCGCAATTTAAATGCAATATTCCTCTTCCTTTGTTCTCCTGTTTCAATCGCCTCAGCCATGTTCTAAAAATAGTGTTTGGTTTTATAAGGATTATTGTGGTTGAGTTGATACTCTTTCCATCACATCCTTTGAATATAACCTCGTTTAGGTCTAAATAAATCTCCTGCCTTAACCATCTTTCCCAAGGCCTCTTCAAAATCTGAGTCCTTCATCTTTTCCTTAAGTTCTTTTTCTAATTCTTCTATCGGAATTAATTTCCCCAGCCGATTTTCCAGAGCTTCGACTGCCTCCCGAATAATAGACATCTTATTCCTTTTAGAGGCAGAATTTCCACTGATTTTATCAATATCAATTGTCTTTGTCTCTTCATCATAACCCACTTGCATCAAATATCCCTTAACTAGCGAGATTGCGGCAAGAGCATCTTTCTTGGTAACCTTCTTACTCAATCTAATCCTTGCATGAGCCTCTGCCAAACGAACCAATGCTTCAAGCTGTCGAGCACCGATAGGAATCGGACGATTAGGACTATCTCCTAACTGTGGTTGATTACGAAGACCAACATAAAAACTCTTCATCTCGGCAACTGCCTCATCCGTAAGGATTGGATCATATTTCTGTTTTGCATATGAAACATATTTTCTCAATAAATCCCTATCGATTACATCATGCTGAGTCTTATGTTTTGTATCCTGCTTATGTTCCATTAAAACATGCATTGCAATGGATTCATCCCGATCCTTGCTGGGGATATCCCGCATAATAAAAATACAGTCAAAACGACTTAACAATGAGGGTGGGAGGTTTACCTGTTTAGGAATAGATTGCGTTGGATCAAATCGACCAAACTTTGGATTAGCCGCCGCAAGAACTGCAGTCTGAGAACGCAAGGTTGCTTGAACCGTAGCCTTAGAAATTGTAACTGTCTGTTGTTCCATCGCCTCATGCATTGTACTCCGATCTTCCTCATCCATCTTATCGAACTCATCAATACAAATCAACCCCTTATTCGCCAAAACCATTGCACCAGCCTCAAGAGACCAACCCTTCAACAATTCATCCTTAACTACCGTAGCAGTTAATCCCGCACCAGTTGCGGATTTTCCCGAAACATATCTTGCCTTTGGCGCAATTCCTGAAATAAAACCTAACATAACCGATTTCGCAACACCTGGATCTCCCACAAGAAGGATATGAATATCTCCCCTCATCTTTGTCCCATCACTTCGCTGTTTCTTTACTCCCCCGAATAATTGAAATGCCAACGCCCTTTTCTCTTCGTTTTGTCCCCAAATAGATGGCGCAATACTTCCAACCATTTTATCCATAATCTGGGGGTCAGCAGCCAATTCTCTAATTGCTCTTTCATCCTCTTCACTAATATCTACATCTTCAAAACTCTCTTCAAGGGGAACAACATTATTCGCCTCAATAGCCAAATCAAACCTTGTCAAGACTGCCCCCGAAGATGAAGATAACGCAATTTCTTTCAAAATTCCAATAATCATAACCCTACTTCCTGGAGTTGTTCTCATCTCCATCTTTGGATCAACTAAATCTTCCTTAAGGAAAATATTCATTCTCTTTGGTTGCTCTCCTCCACTAAGGTTGTCAGATGCTTCTTCAATTGTTAATGCCTGTGCGTCAACCATATGCTTAGATATTTCCTTAAATCCTCCCCGCCTTCCACAAGAACATCTTGACGGTTCCTTGAACTTCTTATCAATCTGCAAAACAGAAATAATCGTTCCACATGAAGGACATTCAAATTTCGCGTTTGTAACTAATGGTCGAACTTCAGAGGCCTTTCGAACGATACCTTCAATACTAACCATCTTTCCAAGATGCTTTGCCCGAATATTTCTAATTAAGATCTCTTGGGACTTTGAGATACTTATGAATCTTGCTCGAGCGTTGTTTGGTGCCCACTCTAACTCTTCAAGTGCAATTTCCAATAACTGGACTGTTTCTTCAGGCCTGTCCAATAATTGCTCTGCTAATTGTGGAGAGTGTGCAGAAAAATCCTCAAAATCAATATGAACAATCTTATCTCCCCGTTTCTTAACTTCACCAATGTCTTTCCGATTCATTTCAAAGAATTCTTTTGCATCCGCTAGAAATTCATCTTGATTAATTCTTTCAGGACTATTCCCCTCTTTTGGTTCATCCACCATGGACTGAAAACCCCATAGTCTTATTTAAGTATTATTGGCATGCAAAGTATATACTAATTGTAAACAAATTCTGCCCGACCAAGGATCGCCTTTTCCTTAGTTTTCTTATAAACTCCAACGAATATCTCCCCTTTCTTATCTTTAACAAATGCCGCAAAACAGGCTTCATTTGCTAATTTCTTAATAACCTCATCAGAAGCGATAGTATCCTTACGAAACAGCGGTTTTCCGTTGTATAATGCTTTCAAAACTTGCTTATCCACATAAACAACTGGCATAACCTTCTTTATGGAATCTTCTGCTGGAACAATCATCTTTCTCAATGGTTTTTCATTCTCCCTTTCCTTCCAATCCCAAACAGCTTTCTCAAAATCCTCAAGTCTAACAAGGGTCTTCTCATCAAATATTCCTGCCATCGTCCTTCGAAGCTCCCCCATATGTGCTCCGCCAATCATTTCACCTAAATCCGAACAAATCTTCCGAATATATGTTCCTCCTTCAACCTTGCAATAGAAAAGAAACTCTCTGCCATCCGCATTAGCTTCCAGGAATTCAAATTTATAGACCTCACGAACCCTCTCTGCCCGTTTAACGGCAGATCTCACAGGAGGAACTTGCTTTATCTTTCCAGTAAAGTTCCTATCAATCAATTCCTGCAACTCTTCCATCTTCTGGGGCTTATGTGTCTGCAAGATCCCGATATAGCTCTTATCATGCCGTATAAAGTGATCTGCCAGTCTACAAGCCCTTCCCAGAGTAATCGGCAAAACTCCCGTAACCTTTGGATCAAGCGTCCCCATATGGGAAGTCTTCTTCAGTCCCAGCTTCCGCTTCACAAACTCAGAAACGGAGTATGATGTCGGCCCAGCCGGTTTATCGATGTTTATTAGCCCGAAGTTCAGGAGTTTTTGGATGTCTTGTACCATAAATCAAAATATATGTCTCACTATATAAATTGTTTTAAATGGAGTTAATAGATTAATTTTATGGAAACAACAAGAAGGAATTTTTTGAAGAGTTTAGCAGTAATTCCATTAGTTGGGTTGGGGTGCGAAAGCCGAGAAGATAGATATTCTGAACTTGATAAAAAGATCGTAAAAGTGGTAAATGAATCTAGAGTCTCTCGTGAACATAGTTTAGAAGTAATGGTTGGGAAAAAGAAAGTATCCGTTAAATTACATGGGGGGGCAGTGGGTGATAGAAGAATGGATTATCGAGTCGAAGATACATACGTGGAGATGAGGACGGGATCCGAAACTCCCAATATTTATCAGATAATTGATGAGTCTCAGTTAAAAGCTTCCCCAAATTCTATGTACCGAGATTCAGATGCTCTCAGAGGAGTTAGAAATGATCCCGAGGCAGTCAGTAATGCTAAGGAATTTGGAAAGAAAGTCGCTGATGCCGTAGACAGTTATCAACAAGCTGCAATTAAGAAATCTGCCAAAAAAGCTAGAGAGACATTATCTTCGGATAAAGAATAGTTCTAAATCTCACCCTTCAAATAACTCTTCCTTTTCCCCTCTTCAAATCTCTCAATTGCATACCTCAACATTGTTCGGGGCATCATCATATATCTTCCGCCTTCTTGTAAAAATTTCTCAAGAACCTTCTGGTTTCTCTTACCAATTTCACGCAACATCCAGCCAACAGCTTTATGGATCAAATCATGTCCGTCTTTTAACAATAACTTCGCAATCTTCAATGTATCTCCAAAATCTCCCGCCCGAATAAAAGCAAATGTCGCAAGAATCGCGATTCGCCTTTCCCATAAATTATCACTCTTAACTAAATCATACAATACTTTCCTCTCTTTCTTCTTATCAAGCAAGTAACCCCCCACAACATATGGTGCAGACAAATCAACTATATCCCAATTATTTATTCCCCGAGTATTTCCCAAATAGAAATCATAGATCTTCTTTTTCTCTTGTTCATCAGAGGCACGTTTAAACTTCTCAACCAAAATCAAAGATCCCACATTTCTCTCATCATGAATTTCAGAATCCAGCAAACTTTTAACATCCTCAAAACTAGCTTCCTCCCAAAACTTCTTAACAACAGCCCTCTGCCGAGGCATCATCACCCCTAAAAAAATATCCCCTTCACCATACTGCCCTGGCCCAGTCTTGAAAAATCCTTGGAGGATTTTAGCTTTCTCTGGATTTGCATACTTCTTCAAGGCATCTTTGACGCTTTTCATTCTAATCCAAAGAATAATTTAATACAAAGATCTTCATCAAGAACCAAAGGTAGGCCTAATGCATCTTCTGGAGAAGCCCATTGAAAATCTTTATGTTCTTCAGATCTAAGATTTATCTCAGGTTTTTCTTCAAACGGAGAATGAAAGATATGATAAACAAAATCATAGTCCGGAAGTCTCACAAATATTTTCTTAAAATGATTGGCTTCTGGAAGATTCAATCCTGTTTCTTCCATTACTTCTCTAACAATCGCTTCACCAATATTTTCCCCTTCATCAACCTTTCCAGCAGGACATCCCCAAGTTCCTCCCTGTGGCTTATGATCCTGGCGATGAAGAAGTAAAATCTTTCCATCAACTTCAACAAAACATCCAACTACTTCAAAAGTAGGTTCAAAATTCTCGGGTTCTTCTTCGTAAATCATATAACTAAACAGAGAAGGGAGTTATAAACTTAAGCAAATGCTTGCCTAAGTTTTGAAGTCACATAAGATTCTGCCCTTTCAGGCATGCTTAGGTGGCCACAGTTCGAGATAATTATTGGCTCGGGACAGTCTGTTTTGCTAGAATCTTCAAAATCTCCAGGAACATAGATTCTTCCCCTGGCAGGATAAAAGTTTGTATCATTGTCTCCCCATATCTGAACCATCCGCTTAAGATTGTTTCCAACTTTTTTTAGTGGACGTGGATCAACACCATCAATAACAATCCCCAAATCAACTGGGATTCCCTTTCGTTTACATTTTTCAATAAATTCTTCCGTTGGCCATCTTCCCATACTGTATCCTACTGCTGCAATTGGCAGATTATGATTATGTGCAACTTCAGCAACCTTTATTGCATTGTCAACTTTCCCCCAGCTAATGTAATCCTGCGCTCCGACAGCCCTCGCAGATCGTTTTAATGGGGCATCTAAACTATCAAATAAAAATCCATGAAATCCAACAACTAATCCGTTCTTAGTCTCTAGTGCTTTAGAATAATCTTTTAGTGAACTTGCAGAAATTCCACAACCCGCTAACGTCGAAGCCGCAGCCGCACCCCCAAGCCCATATAAACTATTCTTTAGAAATCTTCTTCGTGACATTACTGTGTTGTTCTTTATCATTAATCAATCCCATCACTTCTTCAATGCCTTTCGAACCGGCATAGTTTTCTTCATATGCTTTCCTTGAGCTGTATGTTTCATTTCCTTAGCTACGTTCTTTTCAGTTTTAGCTGCTTTTTCTGCAACAGACTTTTTATCTTCAGCTTCTTCAATCTTATCGGCTACACCATCTTTATCCTTATCAGTTTCAGCTTCTTCTTTTGCCTTCTTTGGCGCTTTCTTCTTATTCTTAGAAGCTGCAGCCTTTCTCTTTTCTTCACGAGCAATCTTAAACTTAACAACTTCTGGAACTTCAGCCAATTCAGCATATACGATTCCATCTCGCTTTACTGCCTTAACTTTAATCTTATTAGCCGGCTTCTTAATTCCCCTAAACCATAATTCATTGTTCAAATTAATATCAATCTTAACTAAATTCAAATCTCTATCTTCTACTCTCATATGTTTTGCCAAGAATTGTTTTACTACCTTAACTGCTTTCTTAGCTCTCTTATATCTTGGAACGGTCAAAATATATTTCTTAATCGGAATAACATATTCTCTCTCAAGCTCGGCCTTCTTAGGTTCTGCCTTCTTTTTACCAATCTTAAGTTCGTTGTCATCAGCTTTCTTAACTGCAGGCTTAGATTCCGTTTTAGTCTCAACAGTCTTTCCTTCTGCCTTGGCAATCGCTTCCTTATTCTCCGGACTACCTTTTATGTCATCAAGCTTTTTAGTTTCCGCCTTAGCTTCTTCTTTCTTCTCTTCCACTTTGGGTTTTGTTTCTTCTGCCATTATCCTAGATAACTCTTAGGAGTTCTCCTTGGTTTAATCTTCAATTTCTTTGTTCTCCAGTTTCTCTTAACATGTGTAATTCTCGAAGGATGGATCTTCTTACCCTTTCCAAATTTCTTAAGAACTGTCCAGAATGGTGCCCACTTTGTTTGCTTTCCAGCTTTAGCGAGGTGCCTCTTCTTGCTACTCCGAGCAATTTCTTTTCTACTTGGCATTTTCTACTTCCTCATCTTTAGTTTCAGTCTTAGGCTCACTAGATTCATCTTTTTGGGATTCAGTTTCCTCCGCTGATTCTTCAGCTTCCTCTGTTACCTCTTCTGGAACTTCCTGTTCAACTGGAACTGTTTCAACCTTCACACTTTCAAAATCAAGGCCACTAGTTTCTTCAACTTCAATAGAATCTAATAGTTCTCGTCCTTTAGCAGTTAATCTTCGGCCAAATTGTAATCTGCTTAATTTCTCAACTAAACCTGCAGCTTCCGCTTGCTGTAAAATCAATCGAATTATCTTTCCACCAGCTTTCTTGAACTTATCGGGCCTTCCGCCCCTATCTTTCCTAGAACCATAACGAGTTCGTAATTTCCCAACACCTACAACACCTTTAATGTATAATTGCCTTAAGATAGAAGCTGCACGAGTGTACCAAAAATCATCACTTACTGGAGGTCTCTGCCTTGAAGATCCAGACTTAGAAAATAATGCCCATTCAGGAATCGCAAACTCAGGAATATTTTTTAGAGCTTCAGCCAAAGCTGGGATAAACTTCACTGGGTCTTTTGCATAAATTACTTTTGCCATATTTTCTTAGTTCGGCCTCCCTTGCGGAAGTAAATCGTTAACCTCAAAGAGGAACTTTAACCTAATATCTCATCAAAAAATCAGTTTATAAAGATTACGATTATCCTGAAATGGGATTCTGAATTGCATCTGCTAACATTCCTTCCAGTTCCTTGATTCTTGCTTGTGAAAACGCAACAGCCAAATCAGAATAAGCTAAACGACTATTATTAAGAGAAAAATCCATCACTCCAGCACTCATTGTATGCATCATATCAATCACATGCCTAACATCGCTTACAGCCACTTCTTCCAAAACTCCTCTTTGTAAATAGAAATAACTATCTCCAATCCAAAGATTATGATCTTCAGGATTCTTCTGATTTCTCGTTATTTTTATTCCTTCTCCATCATAGAGAATTTCTCCAGGAGCTATTGCATCTTTACCTTCTGCCATAATTTATGAACAAAATCTCACTTTATAAGAATTTATATGCTATAGTTCTACCTTTGAGCTTTCCTAAACTTCTTAACTGTCATCACATAACCGATCAACTTATAATCAAAATTCTTTCCTAAACTCTCTACTAAGTCCTGTGCTATTTTTTCCGCTTCTTTCTTATCTCTACAAGCAGATTTCAAAATAGAGATCTTCACCATCATTTCCTTAGAATTCTCAAAAATGCTCTTTACCTGATTAATAAACTCCGGACTAAGCCCATTCTTTCCCAGTTGCAATCTTTTCATTGGTTTTACCATATTATCTTTTCCTATCTGCTCTCTGAACATCTTCTTTATGCTTGTTAAAGTTTTCGATGTCCTCTTTTTTAACTTTAATCTTCTTTATGACTTTTCCAACTCCCCAAGTCCCTGCTTTCATCTTTAGGTCTTTTTTCATGTCAGATCTAAGAAATTGCTGAACAACAACATCTCGCTTATTATCTCTCCAATCTTGGCTATATCGAGCACAAAAAACCGCGGACTCTTCAATATCCTTATCATTTATCTCGCCCTTATCCCCAACGCTACAAAAAGGACTTCCAGGAGCTTTAGTATGCAGCATAACGTTCTTTCTAGGGGCAGTCTTAACTAACGCATCATTCTGATCTTCATCCTTTCCTCCGAAAACAAGTTCGCCAGATGACGTAACAAATTCCCGAAATCTTAATGGATTAGCAGCCCCTTGTTTCATAGTTTATCTAAGAGAAATAGGTTTATAGATTTATTCAATACTCTCTCAACAACAGTTTATTAAATGGGGAATCCCTAAGTATTAAATGAAAAAGGAAGTGAAACAGAACATTACTTTCGCAATAATTATTTTAGCAGCAATTCTTCTACTTGCCTTTGCAGATTATATCGTCCTAGAAAAGATTTATCATCCCCTAAGCCAACAATTCAATATCTCTTGGGATGTTTTTAGCGCGAACCCTTTCGGAGTGATTCTCCCAATGCAATGGTGGCATGTAGCATTTTTCACAATAGCCTTTGTAATGTTTGCCCTTCTTGGAGTCGCTGCAAAAAGTTGGAGACTTTGGCTATCCGGAACAATAATTTTTCTAACTGGGTGGGAAGACATTTTTTACTATCTAATTCAATTAAAATGGCTTCCAAAAGAGCTTTCCTGGCTAGACGCCGCCCCGATGGGACTCTCGAGGTTCATAACACAATCTCCACATGTAACGAACGTTGGAGTAGTAATTTCAGCAATAATCGGACTAGCAGTCTCTGCAATGATTATCTTAAGATACAATCCAATAAAACTTTTCAGAAAAAAGAAATAAAACTTATTCAATAGAAACAACCTTAATCTTAAAGATCAAAACCTTTCCAGCCATTGGATGGTTCATATCAAGCGTAACTTCAGTCTCGCCGATCTTTTCAATCTTAGCAGGAATCTGTTGACCATTCGGTAATGGGATTCCAATCATCATTCCTTCTTTTGCTTCTGCAGGAAATTTATCCTTTGGAACCTTCTGAATTGCTTCAGGGTTTAGCGGACCATAAGCTTCTTCAGGTTGAAGAGTAACTTCTTTTTCCTCACCAACATTCATTCCAATAACTGCCTTATCAAATCCAGAAACAACCATTCCTTCACCTGCTGTAAATTCTAACGGCTCACCATGTTTTTCAGAAGCGTCAAAGACTGTTCCGTCTTCAAACTTACCTTCATAATCAACTTTGATTTTATTGCCTTTTTCAACTGCCATGTTTTATTTTAAGAATTACCCTATTTAAGTTTATGCTATCAATATCTTACTTTATCCATATCGACTTCACCAGTCCAGGGATCTATCTCATCATCTGTTGGAGGATTAGGGGCACCTGGACCAAAAGTTCTATGACAATAATCTGCTGAAGCAGAAGGCTGATCACATACAAACTTTCGTGCCGCAGCATGACAACGATACCATGCTTGTGCCTCTGCACTATGCATACGTCTCTGGTCCGGACTACCTTCTCTGAAAAATCTCATTCTAGCAACGCTTATGTTGGTCGTTGCAGTATATTCTTCAAGAAGACTTTGATCTGTTTTTTTAGAAGAATCTCCATCTGCCAAAAGCCTATCGCACATTCCTGGTGCAAATCTTCGAAGACCTTCAACAAAATCTATGCCAAGATTCTTCATAACTGTCTCGGCAGGAAGGCCTGTTGCTTCTACAACATATGCTATTTGTTTTTGACTTGAATCCATAAAAAATCAGACAAAATTCATTATTTAAAGATATCTATACTCTAGGTTCTTATGCTTGCATCTCTTTGATTCGCTTAAGAGCTGCCCGAACATTCTTATTCAACTGCTTCATAGAATCTACTAACTGGGCTTTATTCTTAGTCCCGGTACAAACCAATTTTCCATTTGAGAAAAGAAGGAAAGTCGCTGTTGGTTCTTCTAACTTATAGACCAATCCAGGAAACTGCTCTGGCTCATATTCTGTATTCTCTAGTTCAAGAGCAAGAGTGTTCAAATTCAAATCAAGATTGATAGCACCAGATGCAACAATATTCTGAACGGTAATTTTCGGCTTAATTGTAACTTTAACTCCTACCTTCTTCAATTGTTTGATAACTTGCTGAATAACTTCACGAACTTGAGCAATCGATTTAGTACCTGTACAAACTAAATTACCCGAACTAAAAACAAGAACTGCAGATTTAGGTTTTTTAACCCTCAAGACTAATCCCGGAAAAGTATCTGGGTTATATTCAGTATTTGGCTGAGTTCTAGCCAACTTTGTCAAAGAAACTTCCTTGTCCAATGATGTTGTCGCAACAATATTTTGAACCTTAAGCGTAGTATCTTTACCAGAAGATTTTTTTTTCGCTACTGCCATGCAATACTATCGAAAATTTCCTTTATAAAGGTTCCGAGGGGGAAATATTTCTAAATTTAGCTCAAGTTCCCAGAATATCCCATCGGTTGGGTTGGTTGTGGCTGGGGGGCAGGTTGCACTTGCGCCTGTTGAAAAGGTTGTACCTGCTGAACCTGTTGTTCTTGTTGGGGAATTTGAGGGTCAGAAGGTGGGGGACTTTGTGGGGGACTTTCTTGGACCTGCCCTTCCGCACTCCCAGATTTTCTTTTACTTATAATAAGCCAGAGAATGATAAGTGCAATAATTATCACTCCGAAGATTATTGCCAAGATAATTATTATCCAACGCCACAATCCTGATCCAGAACCCTCTTTACAAGTTTTACTTTCAGGAGATTTTCCATCATCTGTTCCGCAAGAATTAATATCTGTACATACTCTCGTTTGAGTTCCATTCTCTGAACATTCTTCAGGTTGCCAAGATGTACAATTCCAATCCGGAGTACAATAAGCACTACATGACTTAGTTAAATTAGGTTTTCCCAGATTAGTTCCACAAGAATTAATATCCTCACAAGTTCTTGTTTGTTGACCATTAGAACATGGGGACCAAGATGTACAATTCCAATTTAGGGCACAACCATCCATATACTCGATAACTGCAGAATTATCTAATCCTGAAACCTTGAAATGGGTTCCATTATTTTCTAGACTACATAAAATTTTTAATCCGGTGTGAGGACAACTGATCAATTCCTCATTTGATCCAGAACAATCCACACTCACTTCACCAATAGAATCAATTTCCTCATCTTTGATACAGATTTTATCCGAACTTGAATTTAATTTGTTAACCAAAATAGTTTTATCTACCTTGATGCCCCTAACTAGCAGATATCCTAGGTCTGCAGAAGATAATTGTTTTTGTACATATATTTTATCTAAGTTAAGAACCGATGAAAAGTCCCAGTCAAATTCTACCACCACATCATTTCCAGATTTTAGCTCTACTTTTGTTTCTCCAAAATCCGAATAGTCTTTAGAAGAATTCCCCGAGGTTCCATTAATGTAAACTGCGAGAGTAACTCTTGAAGTATCCAGATCTGAAAAGTTTCCAATAACACTATCGTTACCATAATCACAGTACTCTGTTTCATTTGAAGGTTTACCAACTTCTGATCCGCAAGAATTATCATCCACATAATATGTTGTTATTCTGTCATCTGATTGACAAGAATTATTTTGGGCAGTCCAATTAGCAGTACACGAGACTATTGGAGAAAGAGAGAAAAGATACCAGTCTGCAGAATAGTTTGCCATCCCAACACCTGCATGATACTTCAATTCAGAACCATCATTTGAATTCTCGTCAAATAAATAAACCAAAAAAGATGATTCGGAAGCTTCTCCCCACAATGTCGGGGTGATTTTGAAAACTGAGTCAAATACGTCATACACCTCGGTTATCGTGATACTTCTATTTTGCAAATCTAGATCGATATCAAGGTCACCAATTATTTGCGTAATTTCCTCAGAAGAAATTTCGGTTATCGAAGTCATTTGATCCTTATACGCCTGTGTTGAGTTTGCTCTAAAAGCCTGTATCGCCACATTTCCTCCAATATCCTTTCCAGAAAGAAGGTAGATAAAATCTCCAACAACCTTATGCGCATAATAAGAGTTACACTTTTCGGATTCTGTAGAATTAATGATTACAGTAGTGCCCAAACTATTCTCCTCAAAAATTGAGTCCCATGTTGCCCTTATACTCTCATCAGAACAGTCGGCAGGGATGGTGGGAGTAAAAACTGCATTTCCGGTAATAGAATTATTAGATAGCGAAAGCAAACTAAAAACAACTAGCGTTAGTACAATTGTTCCAAAAATCACTATTCCTCTTTTCATTATCTATCAATAATATCTAGATTTATAATATTACCTCTTATTTCTCCGCTTCACTTTCAATTTCTTTAAGCGTTGCAATATCTCCTTTTCCTCTATCCGGCCTCAATCTCAAAATTCTTGGAAACCTCAAGGCATAACCACTTGAATATGTTGGAGATTTTTGAATATTCTGATACTGAACACTAACCACGATTTCAGGTTCAACAGAAATCTTCCTTCCACCTTCAGAAAGAACTAACTTCTTCAACATTTCAGTCATTTCATCAAATGATAGTCCCTCTTCTCGCTTTTCCTTCAATCCTGTAGAAACTTTACCCATGTCTAGTAATTCTCCACCCTTACCCAAACAAGAAACATCAAAACTAGTTAGCCATCCTGCCCGCTTACCAGTCCCCCATTCTGCCCCCGTAATTACCAAATCAAAATCTTTATCCTCTGGCTTCAGCTTTACTGCGTGTCCAATCCGCGCTCCAGGCTTGTAGGGGGCAGATAAACTCTTCGCCATCAAACCTTCCTGGCCTTCCTCAAGGGCTTTTGCATAGAAAGTTTCAACTTCCTTCGCATCTTCTGAGATAATTTGATCTGCCAAGGTAATCTTAAATTTCTCTTGACGAACGATCTTTTCAATTAATTCCCGTCTATTTCCAAACTCTTCTCCAATCAATGAATTTCCATCATGAAAGATAATATCAAAAACAACTAATTCAATTGGAAGCTCCTTCACTAATCTTTCAATGTGGTGCTTTCTTCTAATCCTTTGAGAGATCGCCTGAAATGCCTGATAAATCTTTGTCTTTGAATCATACCCTACCGCCTCACAGTCGATAATGAAACTCTTTGCATTAACATTATTTTTTACAAACTCCACAATATCTGGGAACTGCCGAGTCACATCATCTAACCGGCGAGTAAAAATCTTAATTTCTCCCCCATCATCCTTGTTAATCATAACTCTGAACCCATCATACTTGTATTCAAACGCGGCAGGCTTCCCAACTATTCTAAACGCATCTTCAACCCCTGCAGCCTTGGGGAATAACATAACCTTAACAGGTTTTCCTGGAGATAGAACAATATCATCCAATTTTCTCTTACAGGCCTTTTCGAAAACTTCCGCAAAATCAGTAGCCTTATCATAAGCTGCCTGCACGGCTTCTTTAGCTTCTTTCTTTTCGTCCAGATCTCCCTGAGGATCAAAACAATGTTCAACAATGGCATCCCTCAACAATCCATTCCCAACGCCAACCTTCAAATCACTAAGAACCGTTCTAACAATGTATCTCGCTTCGATGGGGGAAGCAGAATTCAATAATTCAACAACATATCCAATTTTCCGATCAACAGTTCCTGCCCCAACTAATGTTGGCAACTTCCGAACATTCTGCAAAACTTTCTCAACTGTTAACTTTTTAGAAAATAACGCAGTTTGTTGTTTCTTTTTCCCAACCAGTGACTCGGCAACCTTTCCTAAATCTCCGATATCCCTAAATTCATCAACAACTTCCTTATCCCCAAGCCCTGTCGCACGAGAAATCGCACGAATTACCAATTGCAAACTCATTCCCAACTCATTTTTATCATAATCTGCAAAAGCCTTTCCCTGAAGAAGATAAATCAAGTCATATTCCCCGCTCTTTGCAATCTCCGCAAGAAAATCAGCAAGTATCGCAGTTTTCTCAAGCCCCTTGCTAGTTCCCTCTAATGCCTGATAAACCGAACATAATTTCGAATAATCCATATTGTAATAAAAAAAAAGAAGTTTTTATACTTAATCTCGAGAGAGTTCACCCAGAATCTTACTATTCATCATCTTCGTTTATTCTCATGCCAAATCTCTCTTCTAATCTACCAATATAATCTCCATAACACGCAGTACTATATTTCCCACCACCAAATATATCTCTAAGTTTTTCCATGGGCATATGCCCCTTATCCGCCATGTAAAGAGCAAAGAGTGCAGCGGGATGGTCCTGGAGAACTTCTCTAGCAACATAGTCTAATGCCTCTTTATCTCCCTTCTGAAATATGTCTATAGAATTAGATTCACTCCCAATTTCCCTCTCTGCGTCAAAACTTCCATCCAAGATTTTCTCTCCAACCCAATCAATAATATCACACGGATAATATGCAGGTCTGCAAAAAGATTCCATTGCGATTGTCGCAAGGTCGCTAATCACCTGAGCCTTATTTTCAGGGTCCGCACAATACTCATCAAGATTTATTCCCTCTCCCATAAATTTTACAATGCCCCCATATTTATAAATATTTATGTGGTCCAATCATTCCCGAACTTGCAGAACCTTATTACTCTGGTAGAAATCTTCCACTGAATTAATATCCCACCAACCAGCTAAATGGGGAACAACGATCAGTTGAGGATCATGAAATGGAACTCTGCCGGGGGTGAGAACTTTTCCAAAAGGTTCGGCCTTACTTCTGATCTGAACAAGTTCACTTCCTTCAAACTCCCAACCCCTTCGCACAAATACATTTCTTATTGCAATATCTTGGATATGTGTCGCAACATTATTTTGAATTGAGTAGTCTAAACCAGATTCCCGATCAGATTCATCAATATCATAAACATCTAAGGCCGTATCTCTTAATTGGGCCCATAGTGTCTCCCTTCTGATAGAATCCTGTAAATATGATTCCTCAAATAATTTACATACTTCTGGAAATTGAATAAATCCCTCGGCATGTTTATGGACAATCCTCCAATTAGACTTGCCATATTCAGAATCATATCCCGCAATTATCTCTGCCTTTTTATCTCCGAAAACTCCGGGCCTCTCAATATTTTTCCAACCCATTTTATTTCCAAACCTGAAGAACTTTATTCCTTTGATAGAAATCTTCAATAGTCTTCTCATACCACCAAGTCCCCTTTCCGCCGTAATCTTTTACTTCTCCAGGAACTATAAGTTCTGGCATATGGAATGGAACAACTCCCGGATTTAGCATCATTCCATCACTCCCTAACCATCTTATATGCAATAAATCTTCTCCTTGAAATTCCTTTCCAAGTCTTGCCACGGATTTTCTCACGGCAATATCATGAATATGCTTATTTGGTGTTTCTTGGCGAGTATAATCAAACTTAGACTTAACATTTGAGGTGGCAGTATCATAGACATCTGAATAAGAAGAAACCAGCCATTCCAATATATCCAAATTCTTCTTAAAAAATTCACAATACCCATCTTCGTAAAGTTGGATTGCAAATTCTCTAGAAACAATCTCATTATTCCATTGATATGTGAGCCTCCAATTATTCTTTCCAAATTGCTCATTCCAATTACTAACAACCTCGTCTCTCTTTTTTCCAAGATATCCTGGACGCTCAATAGTTTCCCACCCCATAACCAAAATAAATTTATCTTCCTTTATAATATTTTATATCTTAGAGTTAACACCGCTCCAGGCCCACCAGGGTCATGTCGTTTGAGACCAAACTTTTATAAAACAAAAGTAATTGAATAACTCATGGAAATCGAAACATCTGACGCAACATTTCAACAAGACGTTATTGAAAAATCAAAAACGACCCCAGTTCTTGTAGACTTTTGGGCAAGCTGGTGCGGACCTTGTGTAATGCTTAAACCAATCTTAGAAAAGGTTGCAGCAGATTATGAAGGCAAATTCATTCTAGCAAAGATGGACGTCGAGAAGAACCAAGAAGTCCCTCCAAAATATAATATCATGTCGATCCCGGCAGTAAAACTTTTCAAGAACGGAGAGGTTATCGACGAGTTCGTCGGTGCACAACCAGAAGCAACTATTCGAGAGTGGCTTGATCAGAAGTTATAATTAATCTTCCCCATTCCACCAATCTGTCCTAAGCCTATAATCAATTTTATTTCTTCCTTCTCCACGATTTGTTTGATAATATGGAATAGTCCTTCCTGATTGAATATGTCTTGGATGACGCAGACGTCTCCTTAATGCAAGATTCTTTCTACTAGAATAACGACGTTCACCACTTTTCATTAATTAGTTTCCTCTTCGTCTGTTTGCTCTCAAACTAGGTCTAACCTTCGGAGCTTTAACAGGAGAGTTTCTTAATCCTCTTGCCTTTCGAGAAGTTGAGGTTATTGCCCTCAAGGATCTTCCCTTTGGTGCTTTAACAAGCGGACCTAATTGCTTATCGTTCTTAATCTCTGGAGAAGCTCTATCAACAAGAATAACTTCATAGAAATAATGTAGTCCATCCTTTCCAATGTTATAAGAATTCAAAACTTCCATGTTTGTAAACTTTCTAGCAACTCTCTGCTCTGCAATCTCTTTATAGTTCAATCTTAGATTCTTTCTAATATGTAATCTCTTAGTTCTTCTAGCTTTATTTGGTCTGGATCTCTTATGTCCACCACGCTTTAATCTAACTCTTACTACAACAACACCCTTCTTTGCCTTATATCCTAGTGCTCGTGCCCTGTCTAATCTAAGTGGCTTCTCTACCTTTACAATCGTGTTCCCCTTACGCCACTCAATCATCCTTGCTCTAAGTGTCTTTACGTCTGGCTTTTTCCAAGCCTCTCTAAGATATTTTGTTATTCCCATGTTCTATTCTCGAAATTTCGGTTTTTAAATCTAAGTATTGCTACTTTTGGATTTAAATTCCAATGAGCCTGCTGGGATTTGAACCCAGGACCCCCGCCTTATCAGAGCGATGCGCTACCTGACTGCGCTACAGGCTCGTAACTATTAACCGAAATATTGATTTATAAAACTAACCTTTCAACTCAAGAAACACTTTTTCATCCCTAACTTCATATCCAATCACCTCGATCGTCATGGGGATAATTTTAACATAACATTTATCGGAGGAGTATGCTCGGATTTCCAATCCCTGCTCCAATTTTGTAACAACAACGTCTTTCTTAGAATGAACTCCTGGTGTTGAGATTTCATAGATGATGCTATCTGCAAGTCTCCGGACCCTAGATTCCGCATCTTTCCGAGGAAGTCCTGCACGCCTTTCTGCCTCTTCTTCAGAAATATCTTCAACAAGAACTGGCTCTTTTTCTACTGGCTTCTGAACCATCTGCTTAACTTGGGGTTTCCCCGTAGAAACATGAATTTTAAATCCCTTTGGGATTCCATTCGGAGATTCGCCCACATTTCCTAATTGCTTTTCTAACTGATTAACTAATGTTTCAACGATTCTTCCCATTCCCAATGGAAGTCCTGCTCCGACGTTACTCAATTGTTTTCCAACGACGTTATCATCTCGCCCAAGCATTCCAAAATTCTCTTGTTCTTTCTTTGCCTTAATGGATTCACCACACCACGGACAATAACCAAACTTCCTATCAATCTTCTTCGCGCACGAGGGACATTTCTTTTTTAACATATTTTATTGAGACAAAATTTACTTTTAAACTTTTACATGATCATCCGGTATGGTGTTCAACTCCCTTAACCAAATGCTCTAAATGGTGGATCTCTCTAACAGCTCCCTGCATTGGATGGAATTCTCTAATCATATAGTGTGATGAGAACTTCTTAACATTCCTCACCTCATGTAATTTCCCAAGTCCGAACATCGCGACCAATAATCTTCCGATACCAGAGATAGCAAAGATGAACAAAATTGGATTCATAAATGAAATATCAATCCATGCCAATATTGATCCAAGGCTTGCTCCAAGGAACATTCCCACTCCTACCGAGAGATTCATATATGCCAATCCAAAACTTCGCTTAGGTCCACTCACTGCGTCATAAACATAATTATTCGTTGCAAGCATATATCCTGCCCAAGCAAATCCGCTAACAATGGCAGGTACAAAGAGAAGATATAATTTAATCCCCAGATCTGATGAGACGAATGCAGAACCAATCCAAAGCAATGGCGTTGTAATAACTAACCAAGAACAGATTGTCATAACCTTAATGTTGCCAAATCTATCGGACATCTTCCCCAATAGTGGAAGGAACATAAGCTGAAATGCAGTTCCTGAAATAGTAATTGCCATGTACCAAACATAAGAGAATCCCAAATCCCGGATCATATAAACTACCCAGAATGGTCCGGCAATTGCAATCGCGAAACTAAATGCTCCTCGGAATAAAACAAATCGTCCGAAGGCAGTTTGTGGGGCACTTTTCAAGAATTGCCAAAGGGAGAAATAATCCTTCTTTCTAACAATTAATCTTGGTTCATATTGTTTTTTCAATAAAGTCAATGACATGATTTTTGTCAAGGCAGAAATCGCGAAAAGCAAACCAAATCCGAGAAGAGTAAACCCTATAACATTCCCCATATTGCTCCCAATCTTCTTGGCACCGTCTAGGAATATCGCTCCAAGGATCATGGTAAGAATTCCGCAGAATCCGGTTATACGATTCCTCTTAGAGAAATATCTTCCCCGATTATCTTCGGGAACTAACGAACCCATCCAAGAAAACCAAGAGGAATGAGCAACTGCTCCTGCAGCATAGAACAAACCAACGAAAACTATCAGGGTCCAAACCATATGGGGTACGCCGAGATAAAATAAAAGTCCAGTTAACATAATTGGGATCCAAAGTAAGATCTTCCAAAGAACCCCAGCCCTAACAATTTTCTTTCTAGGAAATTTCTCAATTAGCTTAGCAGTCTTTAACTGAACGATACTTGGGAGTAGATTGATAATCGCATGTAAAATCCCTACCTGGCTTGCCGTAGCATTCAATGCTAATGCAAATGGTGAAAGGTATGACAGTCCCAACCCTGAAGATATGGAAGCATAGGACCCTTCACGAATACTTAACTTCAAACTTTTATCAATCTTTTTAGCAACAACTGGATGCTCCGCAGTCAACTTCTCTCGATAAGATTCTACACTCTTTTTTTTCTTGGCTCTTGCCATACTACCTCTTCAATAATCTCTCGCAATAGGAATATAAAAATGTAGCGGATTGGGAAAATTGAACAAATGGTACCCTGTTGCCGAATCTTGTGTATCTTGATCTTAGTGTAAAGAATACATATACTCTATCGCCATAATCTTTATATAGTGTACATTATACAATAAGTCATGGATGAATTAAAAAGAGTTCGACCAAGAAATAGGATAGCGAGTGCCATTAGTAATTATGTCCGAGGCTGGACTACATTCGAAATCTCTTGGCTATTAATTTTCACAATTATCAATATCTATTTATTTATCGCCTGGCAAGATAGTTGGATCGGACTAACCGCTTCCATTACCGGGATGATCTGTGTAGTTCTAACTGCAAAAGCAAGAATAAGTAGCTTTTATTTTGGATTAGTAAACATTCTCGCATATTCTTATGTGGCCTTCCAAAGCGCATACTATGGGGACGTAATGTTGAATATGCTTTATTTCCTACCTATGACCTTTGTAGGAATATACTATTGGAGAAGAAATAGAAAGGGAAATAAAAAAGATGAAATAGTTGTAAAGAGCTTAGATTGGGAAAGGAGAATCATATGGTTCCTAAGTTCAATCGTCATATTGATTGTCTACGGACTAATCTTAACAATAATCAAGGGAACCTTGCCATTCATCGATTCGGCCACAACCGTCTTTTCAGTAATAGCAACGATAATGTTGAATAAGAGACTAACAGAACAGTGGTTCTATTGGATTGCAGTTGATGTCTTAGCAATAATCATGTGGGCATACATATTCATAACAAGTGGCGGAGATGTGAGTATGCTAGTTATGTGGTCGGCATTCTTAGTTAATGCAGTCTATGGTTACTTCAATTGGAAGAGATTAGAAAGGAAAAACAATGGAAAATAAGAAAACCGTCGGTTTCATTGGCGGAAAATTTCTTCCACTACACCAAGGACATATCTATGTGATCATTGCCGCATCTAATTATGTTGATGAATTATATGTGGTTGTTTCTTCTTCGAAAAACAGAGACCGAGAATTATGTGATCGTGAAGGGATAAAATACATTCCTGCAGAGAATCGACTTTCTTGGCTTGGGGAGGCATTGAATAATTTGGAAAACATAAAAATAATTCATATCGAGGACGATCAGTGGGAGGATAATTACGATTGGGGCCGGGGTGCGGAGATGATCAAGGAAGCAATCGGAAAACCAATTGATTTTGTTTTCAGTTCTGAAACCGGGTATGGGGAGTTATTCAAAAAATATTATCCTGATTCAAAACATATTGTTGTGGATGACGAAAGAAAAACAGTAACAACTTCTGCCACAGAACTCAGAAAAAATCTTTATGACAATTGGGACAAATTACCAAACTGTGTCCGATCACACTTTACAAAGAAAGTTGCAATTGTTGGAACCGAAAGTTGTGGAAAATCAACCCTTGCAAAAAAACTTGCGAAGTTTTACAATACTGAATTTGTACATGAAGTTGGAAGAGAATATTGTGAGAAGTTTTCAAATCTTCTAACGCGGGAAATGTTTGATCAGATTGCTATGGAGCATTCCCTCCTACAATTAAAAAAAGCAGAGACTAGCAATAAAGTTTTGTTTGTAGATAGCGAAGCCACAATAACTCAATATTATCTGGAGATGTATCTTCCGGGAGAGAGGTCAAAACTAATAGAAGAAATAATTGCATTACAAAATTACGATCTAGTTATTTTTCTTGAGCCAGACGTAAAATGGGTTGAAGATGGATTCAGATTCGCAGGAGAAGATGCTCAGAGAATAAAAAACAATGAAAAATTAAAACAGATGTTTCAGGAACGCTGTATAAACTTCATTAGCGTTGATGGGAACTACGATGAGAGATTCAATAAATCAAGAGAACTGGTTGACAACCTTTTCAAAAAGGAGAATTTAGAATGATATTAGAACTAGCAGTCGGAGATGCCTATGGGGCTGGGTTAGAGTACGTTAACAAAGTTCTTGTAAATAAGCTCAATAACCTACAAAGTTATCATCAACATCCAAATCACCCAATTGGTGGTGGAAAATACACTGATGATACTCAGATGAGCTTAGCCATAGCCGAACTTCTTGTTGAAGGAACTGAATGGACTCCGCTAAACCTTGCTAATAAATTTGTTGAAGTTTTCAAAAGAGATCCAAGGCCAGGATATGCTGGCGGATTTTACAAATTTCTACAAGAAGTAGAAACTGGAGAAGAGTTCTTACAAAAGATTCGTCCTGAAAGCGATAAGAGCGGAGCTGCAATGCGTGCTGGACCTCTAGGCTTTCTTCCAAATATCAAAAAGGTAATAAAATATTCAACAATCCAGGCCAGGATAACTCATGATACTCCTCTTGGAATAAATGCTGCAGTTGCGAGTGCTTTAATGCCCTACTATTTTATCAATAATCTAGGAACTAAAGAAAATTTAGGGAAGTTCATCGAAAATCATGTAGAAGGAAATTGGAATATGCCCTGGACTGGCGAGGTCGGAGAAAAAGGGTATATGTCTGTAAGGGCTGCAATCACCGCAATCGCCGAAGAAGATTCTCTCTCAAAAATTCTGAAAAGATCGGTAGATTTCGGAGGAGATATCGATACCGTTGCAACAATTGCTATGGCTGCCGCCGCATGCTCCTCTGAGATCAAACAAGATTTACCCAAAGAACTAATTGAAAATTTAGAAAACGGGACCTATGGAAGAGATTATCTTATTGATTTAGATAATAAATTAAAAAGAAAGTTTAGAAAAAATGAATGAACTAAGAATCGGTGTTGTAGGATCAGAAGAGAATTTCGATGAAGCAGAAGCTCAAGAAATGATTTTAGAAGCATTTGATAAATTAGATCTCCAATGCCCTACAAAAACAAAAATAATCGTTTCTGGATTAACTGACAGGGGAATAAAGGCAATAGCTTATCGAGAAGCAACAAAAAGAAATTGGGGAACTATGGGCATTGCCTGTTCAAGAGCAAGAGAATACGATTGTTTTCCTGTGGATGAAAAAATAATTGAAGGCAATGAATGGGGGGATGAGAGCTCAACATTTCTGGACAACATTGAAGTCCTAATTAGGATCGGAGGAGGGAACCAATCCTTCCGGGAAACTGCTGAAGCAAAAGCAAGAGGAAAGCAAGTTATGGAGGGAGACTTATCATGAAATACATTGAAGCTCCAGAGATATATGGTGGAAAAGATAAAAGCTTATTCCTGGCTGGAGGAATCTCGAACTGTCCAAACTGGCAAGAAGAATTGGCAAATCATCTTAACAACGAAGATCTAGTTTTGCTTAACCCCCGAAGAGCGAATTTCCCGATAAACGATTCCTCTGCTGCAGAAAAACAAATCCAATGGGAATTCAATCATCTTAGGAAAGCAACGGCAGTTTCATTCTGGTTTCCAAAAGAAACCCTTTGTCCAATAGTTCTGTGTGAGTTGGGGGCTTGGTCTATGACTGACAAACCATTGTTTATCGGAATCGATCCAGAGTACCCGAGAAAGCAAGATGTCGAGATTCAAACAAAACTGGCTAGGCCGGATATAAAAATAGTCTATGATCTAAAATCTCTCTCCGAGCAAATAAGGGGCTGGGCGAATAAAGAATAAATCCTTCCAACTTTCATCGTTAATTTTATTAACCTACCTTCTTTCATCAATTAATGGCAAAAAAGTACTATGTCACGACGCCGATATATTATCCAAATGACATCCCCCATATCGGGCATGCTTACACAACTATAGCGGCAGATGTAATCGCGAGATGGCAAAAGCTTCAAGGAAAAGAAGTATTTTTTCTAACTGGAACAGATGATCATGGAAAGAAAATTGCACAAGCAGCAGAAAAGGCAAAACTATCTCCAAAAGAATTCACAGACCAATTAATCCCAAAGTTTAAGGATGCATGGAAGAAGCTTAATATTCAATACGATCGATTCATCAGAACAACAGATCCTGATCATGAAAAAATAGTCCAAGAAATTTTACAGAAAGTCTTTGATAATGGTGATATCTACAAGGGCGAATACGAAGGTCTATACTGTACTGGTTGTGAGGCATATTACACTGAGAAAGATCTTGAAGATGGTTGTTGTCCAATTCATAAAACCAAAATAGAAAAACTAAAAGAAGAAACATATTTTTTCAAGTTATCAAAATATCAGAAACCTCTTCTTGATCTCTACAAAAAAAATCCCACTTTTATTTCCCCAAAGCATAGAAAACAAGAGATTATTAATCGTGTTAAGGAAGGTCTGAAGGATTTATCAGTCTCACGAGCAGGTTTTGACTGGGGAGTTCCACTACCTTTTGACAAGGATCACGTTAGTTATGTCTGGTTTGATGCATTATTCAACTATTATTCCGCAACAAGAGAAAAATCAAAACAAAAGTTCTGGCCAGCAGATGTGCATTTAATCGGAAAAGATATTCTCTGGTTCCACACAGTTTACTGGCCTGCATTCCTTCTTTCAGCAGGAATAGATATTCCAAAAACAGTTTTTGCTCATGGTTGGTGGACATTTAATAACGAAAAAATCTCAAAGTCCCGGGGAAAGGTAATCAATGTTGATGAACTTATTGCAATCGCCGGAGTGGACTCCGCAAGATATTTCTTATTGAGGGAAGCTTCGTTTGGAGAAGACGGAGATTTTTCAGAAGATGCTCTAATCGAAAGACACAACAACGAACTCGCGAATAAACTTGGAAATCTGGTCTCAAGGACAAGCGCCTTAGCAGAAAAGTATGGAATAACAAAGACAGATAAAAAACTCTTGAAAAAATTGAAATTAAAAGAGATCGAAAAAAATCTCGAGGAATTCAGAACCGACAAAGCACTTAATGAGATCTTTGCATTTATCGATGTCTGCAATGAATACATTCAGGACAAAAAACCTTGGGAAACAAAAGACAAAAAGGTTCTCAATGAGCTCGTCGAAGCAATAAGGGAGATAGCAAGACTCCTTTCTCCGTTCATTCCAGAGTCTGCAGAAAAGATATCCGAAATATTCAAATCCGATAATATTAAAAAAGCTCCAATATTATTTCAAAAGGTTGAGGACAAGTAAAATGACACGTATGACAAAATATAGGAAGCAGATAGATAAGATAAACAACAAAATCTTAAAGCTTTTATCAAAAAGAATGAAAGTTTCTGAGAAAATTGGAGAGTGTAAGAAAGTAAGAAATGCCCCAATAAGGGATGAAAAAAGAGAAAAGGAATTACTCAACATGATCTCAAAACAAGCCAAGAAACACAAACTAGATGAAAAGTTTATAGAAGATGTTTTCCAGATAATTCTAAGTGAATCCCGGAGGAAACAAGAAAAATAAAATGGCAGAAGGAATAATTGAATATGGCGATTTTGAAAAAATGGATTTAAGAGTCGCAGAAGTAGAAAATGTCGAAGAGATTGAGGGTGCAGACAAGCTTTACAAATTAACAGTCAGCATCGGAGAAGAAGTAAGAACAATCTGTGCAGGAATAAAAGAACATTATAGCAGAGAAGATCTCAAGGGTAAAAAGATAATCGTTCTAACAAACCTTGCTCCAAGAACTCTTAGGGGAGTAGAATCTCAAGGAATGCTTCTTGCAGCATCAAACAAAGACCATTCAAAAATTTCCTTAATTTCCCCCGACCAAGATATGGATCCTGGCGATAGTGTTAGTTAAAAAATATTAATCTCAAGCTAAATAATTTGACCAAAGATTTATCCAAATAATCTTCCCCAGAATCCTCTATTCTCTTCAATCTTCTCTCCAAGAACTTTTCTCGCAATCTCATGATACTTCCTAGAAACTCTACTTCGTGGATGTGTATGGACAACTGCATCTCTTTTTGTTAAGGCTTCCTTAACTGCCTTATCTTCAGGGATAACCCCGATAATTTGAGCTTCAAGCATTGATTTTATTGAGGATAATGGCATTTCATATTTTGCATTCCTATGTCTTGTAACAACAACTCCCCTAATCTCTTTTCCCATTCCCCTAGCAACCTTTACTGCCTTTAGGGCATCTGTAACTGCAGGCATCTCTGGATTAGTCACAATAATTATTTCTTCAGAGGCTTCGAGGGCAGCCATAACTTCTTCACCAAATCCTGCGGCAGAATCAATAATAACAAAATCACACATTCCAGATAACTTTCTTGCAATTTCTGGAATCTTCTTAGTATTAAATTTTGTTAATTCCTTGACGGACAAAGAAGACGGGACAATTTTGGTTCCCGAAGAATGCTCATATATTGCATCCTCAATATCTGCCTTCCCCTTTAGAACATGGTTCAATGTAATCGGAACTATCGGAGCTCCCAACTGTAAACCAATATTTGGAGTATTTAGATTTGCATCGACGATAATAACTTCTTTATCCAACTTGTTTAATGAAGCTCCAAGATTGATCGCAGTGGTAGTTTTACCGACGCCACCTTTCCCCGAGTTGATTACAATTATTCGTGCCATAGTTCCTTTATCAAAATAATTGCTTTTATAAATCTTACTTAGAAAGAATCTTCTTAACTTCGCTTACAAATTTCTCAACAATCTCGGCATATTCGCCTAATTTTTCCATATTGATCTCTGTAACTCTCCTTGGTTCCATGACCTTAAGATTAACATTTTTTCTAAATTCCCCTTCTCTAGTTTTATTTAAATCAGGAACTCTTTTGAAAAAGATATAAAGTGGGACCACGGACTGGATTTCATCAGATTTTTTAAAGTATTTTTTTATAAATTCGATTCGCTGCTTAGGGCTTTCGGGGGTATTGGGCACCTTACCATTCTCAATCGCCTCTTCCAATATGGTGTCAAAACTAAGTTCAATTAAACTCTTCCACCGTGCCAACAAGTTCAAAATTACGTCGCAAGTCTTAGTATACTTAAGGCTGACGTACAACAGGTGGTCGGCACTAGTCTTCTCCTTAATAATTTCTTCAATCATTTTCAAAAGATTAGTAATAATCTTTAGAAGAAACGATTTGTACCTTTTTATATGTTTCTTAGTCGGACGAAATCCGAAATTTTGAGAGGGCAATCTTGGTTGAATCAAGTAAATTACCCATACTTTTCCCTGTCAATATTTTATATTCCCCTTCAATCAAAAAAAGGATCTTATTATCTCTGGAAAATTCAATTGGGGATTTTTTACGTGCCCTTGCAAGTTCAAAAACCTTCAAAAGATCTTTTACCAAATCTTCTCCCAGATACTTAATTCCAATTTTTTTAGAAAAAACTCCCAAATTTCTCGCAGGATGTTTTGAAACTTTAAATCTTCCAAGCACTGCTTCCCGAATCAAAAAAGCGTCAACAAGGTTTGAAACAGATTCTGCCAATTCTCTGATAACTCCTACAAGAAATCGTTTATTCCCCGATTTAGAAAATTCATCAAACATCCTTTCTGCCACAGACAAATGATATTTAGACCATATTAAATTCTCATCCCAATGATTCACCATAATTCTCCATCGAACAAGACTTTTTATTGATTATTGTGTTCTAAAACTCAAGAAAGCTTCATAATCGCCTCTGCGATATCCCCATCACACTCTTCGAGAGCCACTCTGACCTCTTCTTCATCCTTACCTGTCTTTTCCTTAACCATATCGACATCAGCGTCAGAAACGCCCCCAGAGCTCTCCTCACGTGCTTCACCAGCGACCTGGTAGGTTTCCTGTCCTTGCATCATAATTTTAACAACGGAAGGCTCATCAATCACCACATTTCCATCTTCCATTTCAAAAATAACTCGGTGAACGTTCATCTGTGTCTGGGAAATTCCCATCTTTTTCATCATGCCCTGCATTTTCTTAGGGTTCATTCCGCCAAACATCTTAGTAAATAAACCTCAATCCAACGACAAAGGCGATGACGGCAACAATCATTGCAATAACAACGCCCGGTCCAAACTTTAACTTAGAATTATATTCTTCCTTATACCGCATTAGGCCTCCGCCCATTCCGGGTATTCCAATATCTGCCATACTAACAATTAAAGAATTCAGTTTATAAGTTTTCCTAAAACCTCGTCCTCACCCTTCCTTGACCGACCAAGGCTTCTCCCAAACCTAACCAAGATATAATTTATCGAACGCCAGTACTTCTTTGGAAAAAGCTTCTCAAGATCCTTCTCAACTTTATGGGGATTCTTATTCTTAGTCCATCCTAATTTAAACGAAATTCGCGCAACATGCGTGTCAACCCCAATAGTATCGGCCCTTCGTGCCTCTGCAAGATAAACATTCCCGACTTTCCGCCCAACTCCCGGCAATTTCAAAAGCCCATCAAGATCTTCAGGAATCCCGTCTCGAGAAATCATCCGAGCACTTTCCTTGATGTTTCGTGCCTTAGTCTTATAATAGTTAATTCGACGAATAAACTTTTCAATAGAACTCAATCGAGCAGCCCCCAACTTCTTAGCCGAAGAATATTTATCAAACAAAATTTCACAAACTGCAATCGTCGTCTCGTCCTTAGTCTGCGCAGATAAAATCGTAGAAATCAAAACCTTCCAATCTTCATCCCATTCTGCTGCCAATCTCATTTCTTGAGGGGCCAATCTATCAAGTTTCTTCAATTGTTTAATTGCCAATTTAGTATTCATAATTTCAAAACTCCTCAAACGTAAGCTTTCGAGTTTCATCATCGAAAATCGCATAACGTCTTTCGCAAAACGCCCCCACACTTACAATATGTCTCCGATCCTTCCAGAGAACTCCCTCGTCACTAAAAGAAGTCATCGCACTTAGTGAATGAACTGAATCTCCCCTAGGAACAGAAAATGCCCTAAAGATGTGATCATGCCCCCTAAACATTACATCATAGTCCTGTTTTATCATCTCATTAAAATTGCACATCAATCTTCTTTCACCGCTAAATCCCGTAGTGCCATCGTCAATAAGTCTGCCCCATGTCTCAGGTAGATCCATCGGATAAACGGGGTCACCAATGAGTGCTCCATGGACATAAACATAATTTTGATCAAATCTATGGATAACTTTTACACCATGCAAAATGCCATCAAAAACTTCCGAAGCTCCTCTAACAAAATCTCCAGAAGGATTATCTCCCCAAAGTTCAAAATATTCCTCTTGACTATGCTCTAGTCCGTGTGAATAAACGTTTCTCCCAAAAGCAAAATCAACATCGTGATTTCCTACAAGAATAACTTTTTTCAAACCATCCACCGGAAAACTAACCTGAATAATCTCCTCCAAGATTGAGGGATCATCATAGTCTCCCATAAAAACAACTCTCTCAACACCTTCGTCCCTAACTAAGGCCTCAGCTTTTTCAATGGGACTAATCCCGTGAAAGTCGGATAACAATGCAATTTTCATTTTTTATTACTCCAAGAATAAACTACTTCTTCTTTCCAATAATCTTCTTTCCGCCCATGTAGGGCTGTAGCACCTTGGGAATATTAATAGAACCGTCTTTGTTTTGGTTATTTTCTAGAATAGCAACCATCATCCTGGATGTTGCAAGGGCAGTATCATTCAGGGTGTGTAAAACTCCTCGAGTCTTCCCATCCTTTGATACATATCTTATTCCCAACTTACGTGCCTGATATTCGGTACAATTAGATAGGGAAACAACTTCGCCATAACCTTTAGTTGTAGGCCTCCAAACTTCAAGATCTGCACTTCGATATTTCCAATCCGCCAAATCTCCAGTACAAAGTTCTAAAACTCGGTATGGCAACCCCAATGCATTCAGAACTTTTTCGGAATTTGCTAGCAATTCATCATAAAGTTTTTCAGAATCTTCAGGCATACAAAAAATAAACTGCTCAACCTTATTGAATTGGTGAGTCCTCCACAATCCCTTCTCATTTATCCCATGAGCTCCAATCTCCTTTCTAAAACACATCGAATAAGAAAAATATTTCTTAGGTAAATCCTGTTCAGAAATAGTATCTTCAGAATGCATTGCAAGAAGTGACTGCTCTGCAGTCCCAATTAATCCCTTTCCCTCTCCCTCAACTTCATAAACAGACTCGCTAATTGCTTCCTTATCCATAGAAGCATAAATTTGTTTTTCATTAAGCATTAGTGGAGTTTCAATATAATCATATCCAGCATTAACCATAAAATCAATTCCAAATCTAATCAATGCCTGATTCAGCAAAGCTAAATCTCCCTTCAAATAATAAAATCCTTTTCCAGCAACCTTTGCAGAAGAATCAAAATCTGCAAGCCCTAGTCCCTCTGTAAGCTCAACATGATTTTTTATATCAAAATTAAATTTTGGAATCTTTCCACATTTCTTAATTTCAACATTATCTTCATCGCCCTTTCCGCTAGGAACTCCATCCCAGATTATATTGGGAATCCTTAACATGATCTCCTTAATTTTTCCATAAAATACCTCTGCCTTAGCTTCGATCTTATCAATCTTTCCAGGAATTTCCTTGGCTTTAACAATCAACTTTTTAGCATCAGCTTTCTTTCCATTCTTCATCAAGCCATTAATCTGCTCAGAAATCTTATTTCTCTCGGATCTTAGATCATCTGCCTTCTTTTTCTCTTTTCTCCATTTAATATCTAGTTCTGCAACTTCATCTACAAGTGGAAGTTTTTCATCTTGAAACTTCTTCTTAATATTCTCCTTAACTATTTCGGGGCTTTCCCTGATAAGCTTAATATCTATCATGTTCAAAGAACAATCATAAGATATATAAAACTTTCCAGTCACAATTCTTCATGAGGGACGAAAAAGATTTAACAAAGAGGATAAAAAATTCATTTAGGGCAGGAAAGTCAAGAGCAGAAATTATCCGGGGTCTCCAAGCACGAGGATGTAAATTAGAATATGCCGATGCTTTGATCAATAGAGCAAAAATTCCAAAAAGAGTTATGGTTTCAACACTAATCGTCGCGGTCTTAATCGTCGTTTCATTATCTGTAGGATATGCTCTAAACATTGGGGCAGAAAAACATCACCTCCAAAACCCCCTAACTGGGAATGTAATCTTTTCAGGACAATCTCCTGTGGAAGTTAATATTGCGGAACAAACATCTGGGCCATCACAGAGGATAGCAATTGATGAAATAGAGATTACTCCCGAATTTATTTCCTATCTCCTAAACGAAATCGGTGCGTGGGAACTCCATAAAAATCCGCTAACTTTTGAGGAACCGATAATTAATTTCAAAATAGGGAATAAAAATTTCTATTCAAAAATTTCTGAACATATCCCACAAACTTTCCCTGGATTAAGCGATAATGCAGATTTGCAGTTCAATACAAACAAAGAAGACATCATTAAAGCAACAAGTTCACAATCGCCCCGAGAAGTCTTCAAAGATTCTTTAGCCAATGGTGGAACAAAAATCACTACTCTCGTCGGTGAAACCGAACTTTTCGCAAAAGGATATCTGAAATTATATGAAGATTTGAAGGATTTTTAATTTGTCCGCTACCACTTTGAAATTATCTGTTCCTACTCTCTAATTTTCTGTATCTACTCCTCGTGGACGATTTTTCGGGGAAAGGCTTATAAGTAAAATATGACTCTAATATATACATTAGAACATATATGTTCAAAAGATACTATGGGAGACAATTTCGACTTATTTTTCAGAAGAAAACCAGCCTTGATGCTGATTGCCTTAAAGAAAGTTTCACGTGCAAAGTACGGTTCTATCTTGGCAAAGGAAGTTGACTGCACATATAGCCATGCAGTAAAGATTCTACAGACTCTTGAAGAAATTGGATTAGTAGTCTTCGAAAAGAAGGGAAGAATCAAGATTATCCGATTAACAAAGAAAGGTGAGGATGTTGCAAACGCAATTGAATCAATTAAGAAGATTGTTATCTAATTATCCTCTCACAAAACTTTTTAAATCAATTTTTCTCAATTAGTTTAGCATAATGGCTTCATAGCTCAGCCTGGTCAGAGCACTAGACTCTTAATCTAGGTGTCGGGGGTTCAAATCCCCCTGAGGCCATTTGAAACACCGACAGTCGGGGGCGAGAATTTCGCTTTGAGTAAAACAATCCTTAAGATTTTTACGAAATGCAAAATTTGAGTAGAATCCCCCTGAGGCCATTTGAAACACCGACAGTCGGACATAATCTCCTCCCGACCACAAATCCACTGCTAGAAATATTAGTCATCAACCCTATTTACGTTCTTACACTTAGTACACTTATAGAACTTTGATTCAGCTTCGTCTCCAGACCTCATTTGCCGAGTCCAGAAATATGCCTTATTATTTTTACACTTCCTACACTTATATTCAGTAATTGGATAAACCTCGCCCTGCTTCTCATTAACAACTGCAACTTGAGTACCTTCATTAATTTCCTCTTTAATTTCCATCTTTACCTTTCCAGAAGCCATATACTTACATCTAGGACACCCAAACTTGGTCTTCTTCATCATTAAAATTGCACCACATTTCGGACAAAATTCCATCTTTTAGCTTAATTCTCAAGACTTTTAAATGTTTAGCATAGAAAAATTACCTACAAAGGCCTCGATTTCGAGAGTCTCTAGTGCCCTCAAAGAAAATCAACTTAGCCCACCCAATAAATGGGACCCTGAATAGCGCCTTTCCAATAATTCTTTCCTCTGGAATATCCATCTCTGATGAAAGCAGGCCCCCATTTGTCTTATAATTATCTCCTTTAGTCGTAAATTTTTCATCAACGGAGATCAATCGATGGATTAATGGATGATTTTGGCCTCCATCAAAAATGATAACATCCCCAACCTCCAAATTCTTGGGCCCAACAACAAAGATAACATCTCCCTTTGAGAACCCGTTTTGAAAAATCCAGCTTCCAGTATCTTCTAACGAAATTCCAAAATTCCCATATATTTCGCTGACAAATGTCTGCTCAAACCCCGGTTCTTCATGATACATCGAACAACTCTCTACGATAACTAGCGGAAGGGCAGTACCTGTTAAAAGAGAGAGAGTTGGAAAGAAGATGAATTTGATAAAGATGAATGCCAAGACAAGAGTAACTACGAATGAAGACCAAGAATCATCATTCAGGAATTTCCAAAACCTCTTCGTATATTCCGTAGGGGTATTAGTCACCATTCCCAACATACGTTAAAATGCTTTATAATATTAATGGAAACTATCCGCAAACATTTATAAAGTATATACTTGTTCGTATACACATGGAAGATATATTTAGTAATACAATATTATGCGGCAAGTGTAACAAAAAAATGAGGCCAGGATTAATAACCCGAAATGGTTTCAATTTAAGAACTGTGAAATGCGAAAGTTGTGGAAAATCAATCGTTCATCCAGAAGATAAACGAGAATATGAAGAATTTATAAAATTAAAACAAAAGGAATACAATGTTAAGATGAGGATGGTTGGGAATTCTTATGCGGTTTCAATTCCCCGGGAAATTGTAGATTTTATGCAGGAACAAGAAAACATGGTGAACAACATGGTAAGGCTCTGCTTTGAAGAAGCAGGAAAAATAAGTTTAGACTTTGATTCAAACAATCCTCAAAAACCAAGAGTTCTAAGATCTGAAGAAGTAAGAGTAGTAAAAAATGGAAAACCCGTTTATCACGTAAAGAAAATCTCCGATTCTGCAGATCCCCAAAAGAATAAAACAAAAGTCTTTAAAGCAAAGGAAGGAGAAGATTACTAATGGCAGAAAAAATAAAGCAAGATAAAACAATAAAACTTAGGGTAGTTGAATCACTCCAAGATGATGCGTATAAGGGTATTGCAAGAATTGATCCATCACTAATGAAAAAGCTTGAACTTGAACGGGGCGATATCATTTTAGTAAGGGGTGAAAGAGATACATATTCTGTTGTTGATCATGCATATCCTGCAGATCGTGGAGAAGAAATAATTAGAATTGATGGAATAACTAGAAAGAATTCAAAGACAGGAATTGGAGAACAAGTTGAGATAAAAAAAGCAAAGATAAGAGAAGCAAAAAAGATTACAATTGCTCCGGCCCAACAGGGAATTGTGGTTAGGGGAGATCCAGATAATTTTAAGAGAGGACTTCTTGGAAAACCAGTTACAAAAGGAGATATTGTCGTAATGGGTGGAACTCAGAGAAGAAGAGACCTAATGTCTGAAGATATGGGGGATATGTTTGGGGACTTTGGAGAGATCTTTAACCAGATGGGATTCGGGGGAGGAATGCCGGGAGGATTAACTCAAATCAGATTTGCAATAGTTTCAACCAACCCAAACCAACCAGTGATAATCACAGAAAATACTCAAATAACATTAAGTCCAAAAGCAGTTGACATCTCAGAAGAAGCAATACCTCAGATAACTTATGAAGACATCGGAGGATTAAAGGAAGAAGTAAAGAAAGTTAGGGAGATGGTTGAGCTTCCGCTTAAGCGTCCAGAAATCTTTGCACGTCTGGGAATTGAACCACCAAAGGGAGTTCTACTTTACGGTCCACCAGGAACGGGTAAGACACTTCTTGCAAAAGCTGTAGCAAACGAATCCGAAGCACATTTCATTCTTTTGAATGGTCCAGAAATAATGTCCAAGTTCTATGGAGAATCTGAAAAGAAAATCCGAGAAATATTTGATGAGGCTGAAAAGAATGCACCTTCGATTATTTTTATAGATGAGATAGACGCAATTGCACCAAAGAGAGAAGAAGTCGGCGGGGAAGTAGAGAGAAGAGTAGTTTCTCAACTTCTAACAATGATGGACGGATTACAATCCCGAGGAAAGGTAGTAGTTATCGGAGCAACAAATAGGCCTAATGCACTTGATCCTGCACTAAGACGTCCCGGAAGATTTGATCGAGAAGTGGAAATTTCCGTGCCTGACAAAGAAGGAAGACTACAAGTTCTTAAAATCCACACGAGGGGAATGCCATTAACAAAGAATGTGGATTTAACAAAGATTGCATCAAAGACTCATGGTTTCGTTGGAGCAGATTTACAATCTTTAGCAAAGGAAGCAGCAATGGCCGTTCTTAGAAAGCATATTCATAAGTTCAATCTAGAAGAAGATGAAGAAATTCCTAAGGAAGTTCTCGATGTATTAAAAATCTCTATGAAAGATTTTGACGAAGCTCTAAAAGTTGTTCGGCCGTCAGCAATGAGAGAAGTACTCGTTGAAACTCCAGACATTAGTTGGGAAGATATTGGTGGCGTAGAAACTGTCAAGCAAGATCTGAAAGAAGCTGTTGAGTGGCCAATGAAATTCCCAGAATCATTTACAAGAATGGGTATCCGCCCACCAAGAGGAATATTACTTTACGGTCCACCAGGAACGGGTAAGACACTTCTTGCAAAAGCTGTAGCAAACGAATCCGAAGCAAACTTCATCCTTGTAAAGGGTCCAGAATTATTGAGTATGTGGGTTGGAAAATCTGAGGAAGGTGTAAGAAAGATTTTTGAGAGAGCAAGACAGGTTTCACCTTGTATTGTTTTCTTCGATGAAATAGATTCACTTGCTGGAAAGCGAGGTCAAGGTTTTGGTGGTGGTGCAAAAGTAACTGAAAATGTTCTAAATCAACTATTGTCCGAGATGGATGGAATTGAAGATCTAAGTAATGTAATTGTTATCGGAGCAACAAATCGACCAGATATGCTTGACTCTGCATTAATGCGTCCTGGAAGATTTGATAGAATTGTTTATGTTGGAGTTCCGGGCAAGGAAGGAAGAGAAATGATTCTAAAAATCCACACAAAGAATATGCCAATAGATAAATCTGTAAACCTAAAGAAACTTGCAGAAGAAACAGAAGGCTATACTGGAGCAGATCTAGAATCCCTTACCAGGGAAGCAGCAATGCTCGCACTTCGAGAAGATCTTAATACAAAGAACGTCACAAAGAAAGATTTCGATAAGGCAATGGAGAAGGTAGTAGCTTCAGTTTCTAAAGCCGACGTTGAAAGGTATAAACAAGTTGAACAGCAATATCTTAGAAGTGCAAAAGCGGCATTAGCTGAAAAGGCAACTTATGCCGGTTAATCCATCTCGAGAATATCGTCCTTAGGCAACATCAGAGCTACTACATTTTTTAATGAATCATCTAATCCATTAATCTTAAGCTTGAAACCTCGCTTTTTCTTAATGCCTCGCGAATTAAGCAATGCACCAATACCTGCACAATCAAGTTCCCGGATATTTGATAAGTCTAGAAAAACATCTCCGGGATGATGCCTAACATATTGTTTCAATTCCCTATCAAATGATTCAACATCCGATTTATGAATCCCTTGCCGATAGTTTGCCCAGTGGACGGTTCCCGGAAGATCCTCGACGATATATGGCCGCTTAGCACGTAACTTCACAAGTTTCTTGCTTACCTTCGGATTCATTATCATTCTGTTGTTACCTCCACCTTGTCACCATAAATCAAAAATGTATTCTCTGCTTGAGAAACTGGTGCCTTACTCTTCTCAACAAGAACCGGATAGTTATGGAGAATTCCTTGCTTAACAAGCACGGATAAGGCGAAATTCACTTTGCTAAATCCTTCATCAACTAACCATCGTCTACAGAAAGGTCGAGTTTTATAATTCTCTTTAATAAATTTGAGGATTTCTCTAGCATCCCCATCGCGGACCTGAGCATCAGAAACTAATCCATAGATCTCTCCAACCTTGCCCTCGTAAATATCTCCATCACCAGATGTCAAAAAGGGCTCAATCGCAAAGGCCATATCATTAAGTTCAGCATCATTCTCATTAGGATAGTTGGAAATAGTCAGGCCTGCATGGATTGTATCTTCCGCAAGTGAATGGCCCGATAAACTTCTAATCACCGAAAATTCGGTTTCATTGTCTTCGTTGAATTTCTTGAGACTTTTCTGAACTGCCTTTCCAACATCCATAACTTTCATTCCCGGTCGAACAATCTCAGTCGCACTTGCCAAAACTCCTTTATTTGCTTCAATCAAATCTTTAAATTCTCCATCTGGAGTCAAATCAATACTAATCGCGGTATCTGCAATAAATCCTTCAACAGAAATCCCAATATCAATCTTCAATATTCCTTCTGCAATAGTTTCATCTTCTGGATCCGGAGTATAATGTGCTGCAATCTCATTTAGCGAAAGATTTACGGGGAATGCAGGTTCTCCCCCAAGTTCACGAATTTTCTTTTCAATCTGCTCAGCTATTTCTAATAATTTCACGCCAGGTTTAACAAAGCTTCTCACAAAGCGCTTTACCTCTACGGCAATTTCGCCCGCCTTCTGATAAGCAGATATTTCATTTTCTTCCATAATCATCCATGTTTTGAGGCTTTTTTAAGATTATGGGCCGTAGAAAAAGTTAAATAACTACCCGGCTTCCCAAATTAATGGGAATTCGAAAGGCGTATGAGAAATTAGTTGTAGCAGGTCTAGAAATTGTTCAGAGTATAGCTGGCCGAAGCAGATATGTTCCGAGGGCAGAACTTGACAAAGCTCAAGAGAAAATTGGATATGCCGAAAAAATGTGTGCGGATATAACAGAAACCCTAGATGCAAGATCTGAAGATCTAAAAACCACTTCAAAGTCCCTAAACAATCATATCGTTGATCGAATCGGACTTGAAAGAAGAATTAAGGAACAAGATCACCTCCTTCAACATCAAAAACTTAAAATAAGGAATCTTAGAACTGCAGATAAGAAAGATTTCGAAGAGATCTTTAATGGAAAACCTCACGGAAGGCCAGCATTAGCCTTTGCCACGGGTCTGGGAGAGATTTATCTTCAAAACCAATCTGCAACAAACCTTACTGGGGGAGATTTTTGTGGAGTAAATCTTTCTAATCAAATTCCATTTGGCGAGCTTCAGGAAGGGGGCTATGGAGTAATGATAAATGGCGGAAGATATAATGCATTTCCAAAAGCCTTACCTAGCGGAAGGTATAAGATAATTTTTAAGAAGCCTGGAATCTTTCAAAAAATGGCCCATAAAAAAAATCCTTCTCATGAAGATCTTGTTCAAAAAGGTAGCGTCCTCAAATCCCAAGCCCGTGCAGAAGTTGCTAAACGTCAAGCACGAAAAACCGCAGAAACAGCTTAATTTTTTCTTCGTCTTTCTTTAGGCAGGAATCCATAAAGTACTTTTCCTTCCCCATCTAATTTTCCAGTTCCAATTAAATCTTTTCCATCAGCAGATTGAACTGCTACAAATTTTCCCTCAACTCCCCCTGATTGTCCAGCGTCCAATTCGATATTCTTTCCTCTGAACCAAAGTTCTTCTTGTTCCTCACTCAATTTCAAAATATTCCCATCAATCTGATCTTTCCAAGTGTGTAGTCCATCAACACTCAATCGAACTTCCCGAACCCCCGACCGATTAACCATATCTTTCCCAACATAAAGTCCGATCCCTTCAAACGGCAAGATCATCCATAACTCCATTATCTCTTCCTTAGACAAATTCCCCGAATATGCCCGAATCCTTTCTCTTCCCGTTCGAATCAAAAGCTCAGGAATCTTTTTCATCCCCAAGTCTTCAACTCCGGCTATGAATTTCTTCTTCTTTGTTTTGTCTAATATTGATATTTTCATTCTAGATGTTTAGTACAATTTAATAATTTCAAGTTCATTATCCTATCTCTCTCTTCAAAAATAGTGACCGAAGTATTCCCCAATTTTTTAATTTCGCTTAATTCTTCAGCCTTTTTGCAAAGCAAATTCCCAATTATAGCTTTCCCAATTCCATTATGCCCTACCAAAAGAATATTTTCTTCAAATCTTTTCATAGTTTCCTTGATCAATGATCCCGCCCTAGAAAAAAAGCTTTTGTTATCCTCGGCATTTCCCCCAGAGATATGGTCTGCAATCGACTCAGTCTTTTGGATTCCAAATTCTTCTTTAGTTTTTCCCTGAAATTCTCCCAAAAATCTTTCTCTCAATCTTTTATCTAAAATAAAATCGATATCTTGATGGAACTTCGCAACAATTCTAGCGGTATCTAATGCCCGAGCCAAATCACTAGAAATTATCAGATCAATCCTTTTTCTCTTTAGCCTCTCAGCCAGTTTTTCGGCTTGCCCCCTCCCCAGTTCAGAAAGCGTCCCTGGAAGATGACCCTGGATTATACCTCGCCTATTTTCTTCAGTCTCGCCATGTCTAGTAATTATCAATTTCATATCTCGCACCCCTTATTACTTTTCTTTACAATCTTCGCAACAAAAAACCCATCAGTATCATTATCTTGGGGATATAATCTCAAACACTTCTCAACACCCTTATCCAACGACTTACCTTCCCACTCACAAACACCACATCTAAACTTCAAGGGTAGTTTAATCTGTTCAACCTCAACATCAAAATTCTTAATCAAATGATCCACAATCATTTCATCCTCTTCTGGAGCCAGAGTACATGTAGAATAAATCATCTCGCCACCAATCCTAAGCAATTTAATTGCAGACTCAGCCAATTTTCTCTGAGTCCTAGCAATCTTCTTGATCATATGGGGATTCCACATCAAGAAGGTCTTTGGACTTTTTCTCAAAGTTCCCTCGCCAGAACACGGTGCATCAACAAGAATTTTATCAAATCGGACTTTTGACTTTTTCAGCATCCGCTCACAAAATGCAACACCTTCCTTCCTAGTCACAATTGTATTCATTACTCCGCATCTCTCTAAATTAGAATTGAGGATCCCAATTCGCCCAAGATTAACTTCATTAGCGATAATTGTCCCTTGATTTTCCATCATAGCTGCAGCCTGAGTAGTTTTACTTCCGGGTGAAGCACATAAATCTAAAATAATCTCTCCTGCTTTAGGACCTAATGCCAACATGGGAAGCATAGAACTTATTTCCTGAACATAAAATTGTCCCATTAAATGTTCCCTAGAATTTCCAAGCTCTCCTGGTTTCAATCCCGGCCCAACAACCATAACTTCAGGAAATTCTTCAAACGGTTGTTTAATCTTCCAGCCCTTTTCTTCAAGCCTTTCTTTCAATTCATCCGGAGAAATCTTAAGCGTGTTACATCTAATAGAGTTAGGTGTGGGCGTATATGATATTTCAAAGAACTCTTTAGCCTCTTCCTTTCCAAGTAAGGCTTCCATTCTCTCAACAAAACCTTCCTTTGGGGGAAATTTCTCTTTCAAATACTCTGGATATGATTTCTTCTTGTCCATAATACAACTACCAGAATTCCCTATAAAAACCTAATCATGCCTGAATAAATTAACAACTACTCGTATAAAAAATGACAAAAGATATATATATAGTTCCTCCACATAATTATAATTATGAACTTAGATATGGTGGATCCAACACTTCCAGTGCCTGACGATATGCCTTATGGTATTTTTGCAATGCACAGTCGTACTTTAAGAACTCCCCTAACTAGGGAAGAATGCTTTGCACTTGCTAATGGCCCTATCGCGGCCCTTCAGCCAGCCCTTAAAAAAGATTTGGATGATTATCGTGCAACATTTCAAAAGTAAATTCTGCTTCTCTAGAGAATCTCGGAACACAAATCCTTATTAATCTCGCAGTCTCAAAAGACACTATGAATATAGAAACCGAAGTTCGTAGCTTTATTTCAAAAGAGAAATTTGACAAATTACTTGATTTCTTTAAGCAAAATGCTGAATTAATAAAAGAAGATTCTCAAGAGACTTCCTATTTTGACTGTGATGAAGACTTAAGAATTCAAAAAAATGATTTTTTCGCAAAGATTTGGATGAAGAAAGGAAAACTCCATGATGATTCTAGAGAAGAGATTGAAATTAAGTTTGATAAAAGTGAATTCGAAAATTTAGAGAAATTATTTCTTGCCTTGAAGTATAATACTGAGATAAAATGGTTCAGAAAAAGATCTCAATTTAAATGGGACGATATAACTGTTTGCCTAGACTATACAAAAGGATATGGCCATATCATAGAACTTGAGAAAATGTGCACTGAAGAAACAAAAGAAAGAGAGTTTGAAATACTTAAACAAAAACTCCAGTCTTTGGGCGTAAACATATCTTCAAAAGAAGAATTTAATCAAAAGTTCCAATATTACAAGGAGAATTGGAGATCTCTAATCTAAGAGAACCATATTAATTTATTTTTTATCCCAATCAAAAACTAGCTCATCATCCCAATAATGGAAATGGCACCGATCATATAAACATCTACTAGCAAAGAAACCTCCATCGGCTTCCTTATCATAAACTGTCGTTAGACTATTCCATCTTTCCTTACTTAAAAAAACATAAATCCCCAAACTTTCCCTAAAATTAACCTCATCGGGATAACATTGCATATGAAATCCAGATTCTTCGAATGTGCCACTCTCTACTCCATCACGGACATATAAAAAAACTCTAGGGTGATTAGCTTCATCAACCTCACATTCAAGAAGATCTTTTCCTTCGCCAATCTTCACCTTATCTTCCTCTCCCAAACATACGCTCAAACCGGTTGCACCAAAATAGGCTCTCATAAATATTAAAAGAAGTACAGGTTTATTAATTAAATCCTTACAGTTCCATACGTCCGCTTGAGTCGCAAGGCGTACCACTAATCAGATTATAAAGCAAGATTCCAACTCCTGCAGCTAATGCCGGACCAGAATAAATACTTTCACTAAATTCTCCCATGCTTGGTAGTGCTAATGATTCTGCAACTGTCATTCCCCTATTGATTACATCACCAGCCACACAAGTTCCTAAGATTGCAAGTCCCGGAATTCCTCCAGCCAATATGTTTTTCAGTATTGTTCCCATACTAAACATTAGTAGAATTACTATTTAAACCTTTCTATCTGTAACCACTTGAAAGTAACTAATCTATAAACCAGAAAGCATCCACAAAGAACTGCAATGGCCAACGGAATCAAATTAATCGACTGCTGCGAGACAAACTCTCCGACAACATTTCCCGTAATTGTTCTAGACGAAATCAAAAAGAATGCCAGAAGGCTCACCACAAAGCCCGCAATAACCTTTCCCTCCAGACTATCACCTTCCTTCCCATATCTCTTATTTTTCCTAAAAAACCGATTTCTCGCTTCCTTATCTGATAATGAGTAGAACTCTTTCAAATCTCCCACCTTCTCCAAATCTGTCTCAGAAGCAAAATGATATGGTCTCACATGAAGAAGGCTCTTAACATGTTCTCCAAAGCCCCTTTTTTCAGCCTCCTTTCCAATCTTCTGCATTTTCGTTTCATCTCCTTCCTCCTCTGCCTCACGATACTGTTTCTTTAACCCGGGGAAATCTTTCTCTCTCTTTGTATCAAGCAACTCCTTTCTAATTTCAGGATATGTATTAAATTCATAAGTTGATTCAAAAGACCTCTCTCCCTCTGGAAAGTAGTCTCCCTTTTGGGATTCATTACTCGCTTTGTATAAAAATTTACTTCCTAGAAATCCAAAAAATTCATCGCTATGGGCCTCACCTTCACTAAATTCCTGTCCCACCCGGCCCTTAAGATTCGCCCTTACATAATGGCCTAACTCTTCCCCAAGTGTATCCCCCATATGAAATGCAAACTCTTCATCCCCCACCAAAATAACATTGTTTACTTGATCATACTCCGCACGCTCACCAGAAACAAATTCCAATTTTGGAAAGTCTTTCTTGGATATCCCAAATTCTTTTGAAAAATAGTCTACTGCAGAACCATAAAACTTCCCAACTCTCTTTTCCTCACCTTCTATATCCCTTAATTGAGCATATTTTCTTTTCATATTTTCATAATGGGATCCATGTTTAAAAGAATATCTTAATTCCACTATTCATTAACTTCGGGCAGACTTCCAGCCATAGAAATAATATAAGACTTATTCTCGGCATCATGAACTGGGGGCCACTGCCATTTCAATTCAATTCCAACTTCATGCATTAAGCCAGTAAGATTAATTCCCCGCGCTTCAGGGCATCGATCAACAGTCAAATTCAGATGTTGCTCAAGAAAACGTTCTATCTCTTCTCGATGTTCCTTTCTTGCAGTTGGCTGCCATCGCCGAGGATTATACCACTCTCTTGCAGAAGTCCACGGCCCAACATTTGGCTTGGAAAAGTACTCTTCAGGCCATTCTGGATGTAACTCTCGCATTCTCGCCTCCACTTCATTCACAAATTCAGTCGTTCTTCTGGGATGGTCTGGATAAGTCATCATCCCCCAATCGGGATGGGTCGCCCGCATCCTCTCTGCAAATTCACCAACCGGAAATTCAGTAAAAATAATGTACATATCTTTGTCAAAATCAAAATAATCAGAAATCAATTCTTGGGGCGGACATCCATCCTTTTTCCCACAATTCGGACATCCTCGCGGATGACCATAATATGGCGTTCCACATAATTCCCTTATAGCATCATCATACGGGATAATCGATGAATCAATCTTCATTATCATGGTCTGAAAATCCCAGACAAATATTATAAATTTAACTGTGATAGAATAGTACATAACAATTATATAATCCCATTTCCCCGTATTTTCATGAGGTACGATAAACTAGTGCGGGATAGAATCCCCAAAATCATCCGAGATAGTGGGGGAATCCCCATAACCCATAGTGCTTCGAGGGAAGAGTATGGGACAAGACTAAAGGCCAAGCTCCAGGAAGAAGTCGATGAATATCTTAAGGAACCAAGCGGAGAAGAACTTGCAGATATCATGGAGGTAGTCTTTGCATTGGGGGAATTACAAAGCCTAGGCCGGTATGATCTCGAAAAAATACGGAGAGAAAAGGCAGAAGAGCGAGGCAGATTTAATGATAGAATAGTTCTTGATGAGACAATTCAACGTGATGACTGAAGTGCGGCCATTACAACTTCATCATCCACATAAGTTGCATATTTTCCATCGAAGTCATGCATCTTCCCAATAGAAACTGGAAGGGAATACATTGCCTTTCCCCCCACAGCCTTTTTATCTGTGGCAGTAACCTTAATGATATCTTCATTAGAAATCGCGTTTGGAATCTTTGTTGGCAATCCTGCCGCAATCAATAACCCTTCTTGAGCATCTAAATCTTCTTTAGAAAAATGTCCTAACTTATTGGCGATCCTTCCGGCCACCATCATTCCAATAGAGATTGCTTCACCGTGTGATAACTCATAATTACTCAGAAGCTCTACCGCGTGACCTGCAGTGTGCCCATAGTTGAGTATCTTCCTTAGTCCTACTTCATGCGGATCTGATTCGACAACCGCGCCCTTAATCTTACAATTATTCTTCGCAATTCGTATTAAAGATTCAGGAATTTTCCCCAAAACTGATTCAATATTCTCCTGTAAATATCTAAAAAAGTTTCCATCAAAAATAATGCCATGCTTTATTGTTTCAGCTAACCCTGCCCTATACTCTCGATCTGGCAGATTCTTCAAGACTGCAACATCTAAGTAAACTCTCCAGGGTTGCTTAAATGCCCCAACCAAGTTTTTACCAAATTCTGTGTCTACTCCAGTTTTTCCACCAATAGATGAATCTGCCTGAGCAAGAACTGTTGTCGGAATCTGAATGTATGGAATTCCCCGGTTGAATATTACTGCCATAAATCCTGCCATGTCTCCAACAACTCCGCCACCAAGTGCAAGAATCGCCGAATCTCGACCATAACCAGAACCAGACATCTCTCCAATAACTTTCATACAAGAATCAACTGTCTTGCTCTTCTCACCAGCTTCAAAAGAGAATGTTTGAACCTGCAATCCTTCGCTCATCAGAGCATCTTCAAGTTCCTTAGCGAATAACTCTCCAACATTTGAATCAGTAACTATTGCATACCGAGAACCAATGGGAGTTTCCTTCAGGTCACTAGCTATCTTGGGAAACAATCCTTCGCCAAAAACAAGATCGTAAGATTCATCCACATCTCTCGCTAGAGATATTCTCATAACGTCATCTTTCTGTTCAACCATATTATTTTAGTCAACGAGATTCTTATAAATCTTTAGATTAGACAAAAATTAATCATGCCAATGACCGCAGTCCTTACATGGCTTCTTAATAAAAATAATCGGAAAAACAATATCGCTGATACAGCACGGGATATAAACGACTAAAAATACAATGAGTGAAATTGCTAAGATAACCCAAACATTCATTGAAGTACTAAATACTATCAGATAAAGCAGGCTAGCAAAGACTGAGAAGAAAACATGCAGAGAATGATTCAATTTAAACAATCCCACATAAATCCCAAAAAGCGCTCCAACGACCCCCACTCCTAAAATCAGAAGCGGACTCTCAATAATTGGCAAATGAAAATGAGTATGCAAGGAAAAAATATTACCTGCAATCCAAGGTAGCAGGATATCACTAATTGATCCAATTACAATCGCTCCAACAACTCCGATCAGCGTAGCCATTAGTACCGATTTCTTATATTTAGTAAATATTGCAGCAGTCGCCGCCGCCGAAACCAAAACATGTAATGGATGAATTATCTCAAATCCGCCCATGAAAAGCTGACTTGAAGTCAATTCAAAAACGAATGCAAGTGCAACAAAAATGCCTGCAAGCAAACTTACTACCAGGGTTAACGGCATATGGTGCCCCAACTCGTGCATAATCGTGTGCCTCTTTTTGAAATCCATAATATATCTCCCCAATTAAAGTTTTTATAATTAGGTATTCACCAAAAAATTACATCATCTCAATCTAACAGTCTCAAGATTCTTCGGAACAAGGGTCTCAATCCTCTGGGACTTGTAAATACTCGACGCTAAATCTAATGACTTAGACTGTTCACCATGATTAATAATTACTCTTCGCGGCTTAGGATTAACACTTCCTATAAACGACATCAATTCATTTCTTGAAGAGTGTGCCGAAAATCCTTCAATAGTTTTAACTTCCAACTTAATCGTAGCTCGCTCTTCCTTCCCATTAACATTAAACGAAGCTTCCTTCAATCCATCCTGGATTTGTCTTCCAAGGGATCCAACACCCTGATAACAAACAAAACAAATTCCATTCTTCTCACCATCTGCAAATTCTTTGAAATATTCTACCGATGCACCCCCCACAAGCATACCCGAAGTAGCCAGAACGATACACGGCCCTCCCTGAATAACTTCCTTCCTCTCGTGGGTAGATCCAACTTGGTGGAAAATCTCAGATAAGAAAGGATTTTTGTCAGCAAAGATCGAGGACCTAACAGCATTTGATAAAAAATCTGGATATGCTGTGTGAATTGCGTTAATATCCCAAATCATACCATCAATATGGATTGGAACCACAGGAATTTTCCCGCTTTTCATTGCATCTTCAAGAACCAACATAGTCTCCTGAGCTCGACCAAGACCCAATTCTGGAATTAACAACTTTCCACCTCGTGAAATAATCTTGTTAACATAGTCGATCAGTTCTTGCTCTGTCTGTTTTCTCGGAGGAGAGGTATTATCCTTCCCACCATATGTGGATTCAATTTGTAGAGTCTCCAATCTAGGAAAATATGCAGTTGCAGGTTCCAATAATCGAGACTTTCCATACTTTGTATCTCCAGTATAAAGATAGTTATGTAAACCATTTCCGACATTGAAGTGAATCATTGCAGAACCAAGAGTATGCCCTGCATTATAAAGCGTAATTCTAACATCCGGAGTTATGTCCGTAACTTCATTATAATTCAAACAAATAGAATGTTTAACCATAGTTCTAACATCTGCAGATTTAAAAAGCGGAGCCGAAGCCTGCTTGTAAGCAACTCCGATAAAATCTAATCCCAAAAGAGCAGCAATATCTCGAGTTGGAGGAGTCATATAGACTGGCCCCTTATATCCCATCTTATACAAATACGGGATTAAACCAGAATGATCTAAATGTGCGTGAGAAACAACAATTGCATCGATAGTATTCAAGTCTAGTTCTGGAGCATCCAAATAAGGGAATTTATCCTTTCCTGAAGATGAAACATCAATCCCACAATCAATCAAAATTTTAGAAGTTGGAGTCTGTAGAAGGAAACAACTTCGACCAACTTGTCGTCCACCACCAAGAGCGGTAATTCTAACCCATTCCTCTATCTTATCCGGATTCCATTCCTTGTATATTTTCTCCCCAATAGAATTCAAAAATTTCTTACGATAACTATTATCCAAATATAGAACTTCCCTAACCTTATCAGTTATCTTAGATCTAATCGCTGGACTTCTCTGAACCTGGGGAGTCCATAATGTCTCTGCCTTAACTTCTCTCAAAAGAGAACCTGATTTTCCAATTGCTAATCCTGGCTTTTTAGTCTCAATTAGAACAATACTTCTCTGAACATCAAAAATAATCTGAGAAACTTCTGCTTCATCCGGAATAATCTGCCTAATCTTCGCTTCAGCTTCTTCTGTAGGCATCAATAATTTCTTGTCTGCTCTCAATTCAACCCTTTTCTTAATTGTACTCACAACTTCCTTTATTGCTGAGTCCCCGTTCTTAAAAAAAGCCGTATCAGATGTATAAACAACAATATTTGCTCCTTCAAAGATAGTAGAACTAACTACGCCTCTCGGTAATTTCTCTTCAATAGTCTTTAAAATATCTGCCATTTCGTTAAATTCCTCTTTATTTGTGTTCGGTATAAACCTTCTCTACTACCTGCTTTGATATATGTCGGATTCCATCCCGTGTAATTGTAAAAACATCCACCCCGTGTCCAGATGCAGTATCTCTCTCTGAAGATGCCTTAATAGATTCAACAGCAAGTTCAACACCCTCTTCCATTGTCATATCTTTCTTATACATTCTCTCAAGTAATCCGAGTATATAAGGCATTCCCGAAGAAAAATTCGCATCAAAATCATTAACTTTCTTAGCGCTTCCTGCAGGTTCTACCGAATAAAGCTCAACATCTCCATCTGCATCAAATCCTCCAACCATCATTCCCGCAGTAAATGGGATCATTGCAGGCTGTCGAATATTCTTATAATTCGTAGCAGCAATCAGATTCGCCGATTCCCTAACTGTAGGCCTCTGATGATCTTTAAGTTCCTTCAATTTCAACTGGGCACGAATTAATTTCTTTAACATCTCAATATCCGAAGCAATACCTGTTCCAGAGAGGACCAAATAATCATTTATTGCAACAACTTTCTGACGATCCTTATCCATAACAATTTGCCCGCCCGCAGTGGTCTTTCTATCTCCCGCCATAACAATACAATCTTTGCATACAATCCCGACTAGGCTTGTACCCGTTGTTAGAATATTTTTCTTCAAATCTGCATCCATTTTTAGATCCATTAACTCTTCATCAACACTCATTGAATGTCTAAGAATTTACTCTATTCCCTATTTTACAGTATTTATAAAGATTTTGGTAGTGATTTATGTGTAATTCCCTCACAAAACCCTTAAAAACAACAATTCCTACGCTATTTTATGGATTATGAATCATTACTTGAGTCTGCGTATGTGGAAGTTAAGCCTGTTGAAGAATGTGGTCGTTTTGAAATAATGAAAGTAAAGGGGCACCACGAGGGGACGAAGACAATCGTAACAAATTTTTTACAGGTAGCTACGTGCATAAGAAGGGCTTCAACACACTTAATGAAATTTCTTAACAAAGAGTTAGCAAGCTCGAGTGAAATATCGGGAGATAGATTAATCTTATCTAGAAAACTTTCCTCAAAGGAAATAAACGAGAAAATCGAAAAATATGTTAATTTATTCGTATTGTGTCCGAAGTGTAAAAAACCAGATACGGAACTTGTTGAAGAAAAAGGAAAGACAATGCTTAGATGTATGGCTTGTGGAGATAAATATGAAATTCATAAAATTTAACTCACTAAAACGAGGAGCCGAAAGGCAACTAAACAATCAAAAGGAGGTAAAAAATGGAAGGATATTGTGTAAAGTGTAAAGCTAAGAGAAAGCTTAAAGACCCAGCGATTAACCAAACAAAGCGTGGCGGTTACATGGCAAAGGGTAAATGCGAGACTTGCGGAACTACAGTTTGTAGTATTATGTCTAAGGACAACGCAGAGAAAGCAATCGCAAGCGGTGAAGCTAAGAAAGCTTAAATTTATTTAATTTTTTTTATAATAATTCAGAACGGTCCGTGAAAACGGGCCGTTTCAAAATTTTTCAAAACAAACAAACAATTTAATTGGGATTTATCTATAATTTTATAAACCTTCTAAATTTCCCTCTAAGATGGAAGAGGAAAAAAGCATTCTAATTAACATTCATAAGTCTTATAGGCCCGTAGTAGCAATTTGTGACAAAGAACTTTATGGGAAGAAACTTATCGACGATCCAAAACAGCTAGATCTAACGGGGCCATTCTTCAAGGGAGAAGAAAAAACACAAAAAGAGGTCCAACAAGCAATAATCGATTATAATCAGGAAGATGCAACCTTCAATATAGTGGGAGAAAGGTCAATCGAAGTTGCAAAGAATCTTGGTTTAGTCAAAGATGAAGGGATTACTGACATTGACGGGATTCCATTAGCACTTGTTCTCCTCTAACCTCTAATCATTTGGGTACTTTTATAAACTCATTTCCTTATCTTCAACTATGGCATTTAGCAAATTCAAAGACAAATCAAAGAAGAATAAAGGAAAAACCTTTGTTCCAGGATTTGAAGGTCCAGTAAGAGTAAAGCTTCCAAGAAGCGACGAAGTAATCGGGATTATTACACAAAGACTTGGTGGTTCGAGAATGTTTGTCTCTTGTATGGATGGAAAGACAAGGAATTGTAGGGTCCCAGGGAGTAAGAGGCGAGGTTTATGGCTCCGAGAAGGAGACGCAATAATCGTCAAGCCATGGGAATTCGATGATGAAAAGGGAGATGTTCTATTCAAATACACACCAAATGAGGCGCTTAAGCTAAAGAAGATGGGTAAGCTAACAACTGGTGCAGAAGAATTCTAATTCTTCCCAAGAAATAATCTTATAAACATTCAAACATTATACATAACATGAGACAAATACCTGTAGAAAACATGAGAAAGATAAAGAAGGCTGTGCCTGCAATAGAAAACAAAACCAAAATAAAAGTTTCTTTCGGAAAAGGCCAGGTAACAATAAGGGGTAATGAATTAGACGAATATCTCACCGAAAAAGTAATTCATGCAGTTGACTTCGGATTTCATGTTGAAGATGCTCTACTTCTAAAAAACGAAGACTTTGTTCTGGAGTTTATTGGGGTTAAGGAACATACAAGAAGAAAGAACCTTAAGGAAGTTAGGGCAAGGCTTATTGGAACTGGCGGAAAAGCAAGAAAGACTATTGAAAGCCTCACTGGAGCAGTACTTGTAATTCATGACAATGAAGTTGGAGTAATCACCGATTCAAATCATCTTGACGCAGTAACTCAGGCAATCGAATCTCTTATCCAGGGAGCGAAGCACGGAAACGTTTTCGCATACCTTGAAAAACAGAACATCGCACGAAGAAGATTCGATGAAGAAGATTTAGGGCTTAAGGAAGACGTGATGGAAGAAGATGAAGAGTAGTGATAAGCTTTAAATATCCAATTTCTGATAACTAATCATGCTTCGGTAGCTCAGCAGGTAGAGCGCACGGCTGTTAACCGTGTTGTCGGAGGTTCGAGTCCTCCCCGAAGCGTTCTAACTCGAACCGCAGACAAGTCACCTCCCCGAAGCGTATCTCCCAGCCACTTCTCTCGACTAAACATTTTTATACCTTTATCACCTAACTAAATTATGCAACTGATGAATGCTATAAAAAAGAGGAAAAGCGTAAAGAGGTTTTCGAATAAAAAGCCAAACTGGAGAAAGGTTATTCGGGCGATTGATGCAGCAAGGTTTTCACCTGCCGCAGGAAATCAATTTGCAATGAAGTTTATCATGATTTCTGATAAAGAAACAATTCAGAAATTAGCAGAAGCTTCCCAACAAGAATTCGTAAGGGATGCACACTTTGTTGTGGTGGCCGTTTCAGATGATTCTAAACTTGAGAGAAGCTATGCCGAAAGAGCATCAAGATACTCTAGGCAACAAGCAGGAGCAGCAATTCAAAATTTTCTACTTGCAGCTGAAGAACAAGGACTTGCAACCATCTGGGTTGGGCATTTTGTTGAAGATCAAATAAAAACTATTCTAGGGATCCCAGAAAAAATGGTTGTTGAGGCATTCTTCCCAATCGGGCATGAAACAGCAATAAAAGGATCCGAAGCCAGAAAACCAGAGTTAGAGAATATTCTCTACTTCGGGAAGTGGGGCAATAAAAAGATGGAACCCGAGACCCGGATCACATCAAGGAACGCTTAATAATTCTAAGAAAAAAAAATAAATAAAAAAATAAAAATAATTTGTTGGTTTAGCTTAAATCGTCTAAGCCGAGTTCGTTAACACTAATTGTCTCTTCTTCTTCGAAGGAACTATTTTTTCCTAGGATGTATGGAGACTTAACTCCAGTCATAATAGTAATGACTCTTACACGACCTTGGAATTCTTTGTTAACCCTTGCTCCGATAATAACTTGCGCCTCTGGAGAAATATTCTCCGTAACGAGTCGCCCGATAGTATCGAATTCTTCAAGTTTCAAGTCAGGACCGCATGTGATGTGCACAAGTGCACCTGTCGCTCCACGGTAATCTACATCCAATAATGGATGTGTAAGGGCTTGCTGAACTGCAGCATCAACTCTCGCGTTGGAGTTGTCCTCACCAATACCGATAACTGCGACATCACCGTTCTTCATAATAGAAGAAACGTCTGCATAATCTAAGTTAATCAGCGAAGGCAATGTAATTGTCTCGACGATACCCTTAATCATTGTAGAAACAAGTTCATTCGCAACAGCAAATGCTTGTTCCATTGGCAGCTGTCCTGCAATATCAACTAGTCGATTGTTATCTAAAACGATAACCGTATCAACAGTCTCTCTAAGTTCTTGAAGACCGAACTCTGCTTTATCGATTCTTGCTTTTTCGGCTTCGAAAGGCATTGTAACAACCGCGATAACTACCGCGCCCGCTTCCTTAGCTAACTGAGCAACTACTGGTGCAGATCCGGTTCCGGATCCTCCACCCATACCAGCCAGAACGAAAACCATATCTGAATTAGAAACAGCTTTCTTCAGGTCAGTAAGAGATTCTTTAGCAGCTTCTCGCCCTCTCTTAGGATATCCTCCACAACCTAGACCTCGAGTCAGTTCCTTTCCGATAAGGACTTTCTCATCAGCCTTTGTAATAGATAAATGAAGTGCATCAGTGTTTAATCCGTAGATTGTAGCACCGTTGATACCCTTGTTGAAGAGCCAAGTAGCCATGTTACATCCGCATCCACCACATCCAAATACCTTAATGTTAGCCTTACCGGCTTTAAGTTCACTAAAGTTGATGCTGTTTGCTTCAACATTTTCGATCGCCTCTTTTGCAAAATCTAATGGCATATTTTTTAACCTCCTTTCAATATAAAGTAGTATTCGTTTAGGGCAACTGTCGTTTAAAAGGATATATGTGCTCAAAAGTATATTCTATAGGTTATGATTGATTCAACATTCTGCCATCTGATTAGATGCATGTCTAAGGTCTCTTAAGAGCCAAGGTACTCCTATGGTTCTCCACTCAATTCTCTTGTCTCCAATCCCATAATAAAGAAAAAGCGTGTTCGGATCTCCGCCAAGATCATATTCTCCAAAAGAATCATTCTTATTTCCATTGTGTTCCCCGCCACGGGCCATAGCAGTTAAGAATTCAACCCTCTTCACAGTCCGCAATCTTTCCCCCTTCAATCCAGTAATGTATTCCTTAAGGTGTACTGCTTCATTCTTACCATCCCCCACCCTAACCGGGCTACCCGTTTTTGCAATAACTTCTCCAGTATTGGGGTTAAGCTCAATAATTCCTCCGTCATAATTATAATAATTAAGTGTGGGGCCCTCAGAACCTTTAACCTGATGATATGTGGAAGCCCAATGCCCATCTATCCAGATTGGGGCATCACCAAGACCGTATTTCATAATTCCTTCTGGAGCTCGCATAATTGCTTGACTTTCCAAGTTTCTAAAATTATCCACCCAAAATTCCTTAGATGCAAAATCTTCTAAACTATTAGCAACTGTAAGATGAATGTCTGGCTCAATTCTATGGATCAATCCGGGTTTCCCCCCAATTTCTACTAATGCTGCATCTTTATCTGCAATCCACGGATTCGCATCGGGGAACGTTTTCCTTATATCTCCCAAAATTTTCCTATAATGGTCACCATATCTTCCTTCTCCAAAGATTTCCACTGCTTCTTCAAGCCTAATTTGTGGTCCAATAATGCCACATTTCTCAATATTCTCAAAATCGCGGGTCTTTGCAAGCGCGATTCGAGCCCCACCATTTGGCCCTTCAACAAATCCCACATATACAATATGATATTCATCTCCAATCTTAGTTATTCGAGCATCCTCGCACCCGTCAACTTCAAAATCTAATTCTGGAACAAGAATTGTTCTAGGGTTCCCATCAAGTTCTGTAGCACTCAACATCTGCTGATACTTAATAACTGATTTCTCCCCATATTTGTTATCTGCCTTAACTCTCGCCCGATAAATCATATGGTTTCCACATCTACTCGGGTTACATACGGCAATTTCTCCAAGCGCTAAGTCAGGTTCTAATAGAATTCCAGTTTGGTCGATGTGCTTGCCCCGCCTATTTGGAGCCGATTCATCCACTCTTTCAGAAACATAAGTTTCCATATAATGGTTATATACAGTCTACTATATAAAGCTTTCTATTGTCATTCCTTAAAAGTAGTTACTCTTCCAGGGCACCACTCTAGAACTCTCAAAAAACTCCAATCACTCAAAAACTCTCAGCTATCTTAAACATAAATTCCTCACTAAAATGAGGTGCTAAAACTTGCAGCCCAACAGGCCGCCCAGCTTCAACTTCGCCTGCTGGAACAGAAATCGCAGGAATCCCAACGATATTCGCTAAAACTGTCAAAACATCATAACCATACATATCCTTAATCGAGATTTTCTCACCCACCTTATGCGCAGTCCGAGGCACTGTAGGTAAAATGATTGCATCAACTCCCGCGAATAGCTTTTCAAACTTCTCTCGAATAAAGTTTCGTGCCTTCAATGCTTCTCTATAGTATTTTCCTTCATGCTCTGCCTTAGTAATTTCACTCCCCCCAACAATTCGACGAATAACTTCTGGCCCGCCAGCCTCATCAATCTTAAGTCCAAATCGACGACCATCAAACTTTCGTGTAGCCGAAAAGAATTCAGTATAAACCAGGATATAATATGTCTCAAGCGCAATATCTAACGGTAAATCAATCTTCTTAATCTTCCAACCTTTCTTATCTGCAATCTCCTTAGTCCGAGTCTCAATCAAATCAGCAATTTCCTTACCACAATAATCACTAACATCAACAAGTCCGATCACACCAGTCTTACCGCCCTTTTCTTTCCCCCCCTCCCGAGTTGTCTGATCAAAATTATCCTGCCCCCTAATCACATTAAAAACTATCCGAGCATCCTCTGCAGTTCTAGCAAGCGGACCAATTACATCAAAACTCATTGTCATATCAATCAAACCATAACGAGAAACCGCACCATATGTTGGCTTCATCCCAACAATCCCACAATGCGACGCAGGATTTCGAATGCTCCCCCCAGTATCAGATCCTAAGGAAAAGTCACAAAGATCTGCAGCAACAGAAGCTGCTGAGCCAGAAGACGAACCCCCAGGAATCAATGAAGGGTCAACCGGATTCTTAGTAGGTCCAAAAGCAGAAGTTTCTCCAGAAGCCCCACAAGCAAACTCATCCATATTAACTGCTCCTAAAAAGATTGCATCTTCCGCGATTAACTTATTTATCACACTAGCATTATATGGCGAGACAAAGTTCTCGAGAACTTTAGATCCACAATTTGCAACAATCCCCTTAACACAAATATTAGATTTAGCAGCAAAGCATAATCCCGCAAGTTTTCCAACACTCCCTCCAGAAGCAATTCGTTTATCGATCTCCTTAGCCTGTGCAATAGCCTCTTCATTCAAATGAAGAAAGATGTTTAGGTCCTTAACCTTCGGAGTAGAGATCTTCTTAGAAAAGTTCATCACATTTTCAACTGCCTTTAATTTCCCTAACTTCACTAGTTTAACCTTCTGCTTCAAGCTCATTTTTTCTTGACCCGTTTTTTAATTTTCTTTAGTTTCTTCTCTTTTGGCATTTTCGTTATCTTTCCTAACTCTTCATTAATCTTCTCTCGAACCTTATCTGTGCTATGAATCATCACAAATATCTTGTCCTTTCCATAAAAAACATCTAATCTACTCTTTCCAGGATAAGCATTATGCACATCGATAAGTTTTTTGACAAATATTTTTTTACTATTATAATTGTCATCACAATCATCATAAAATAATTCCCAACCAGCTTCCAACGCTTTACCAAATAATCCTGCAAGAGTCTCAAAAGCTTCCTGCGTCTTTTCAAATGTATAATAACTAAACTTATCTCGATTCCCAATACTATGCATCATAATCTTTTTCTTCTTCATGCTTTCCACGCTCCTTTCTCTGCCACAATTGAATCGCCCTCGACAAATGGTGCATTTGCAAACATAATATTCATAAAATCTTCATCGCTGTTCCATCCGTCTCCTTCTTCCCGAAGCCCGCTTCCATTCTCGAAGTGCCCTTCAGGAGCCTTAATTTTATCAAGTTTCCCAGCAAACTCATTTAACAATTTCTTAGAATCCTTACGGATTTGCTCTCGTTCATTCTCCGAAACTTCATGCCATGTAAATGTATTATCAGTCATAACAACTCCTAGAAGAAGGATTTTATAAAGTTAATTAAGGAGTCAATCTTTCTCGGTCCCTTGGAAACAAAACAGCTTCCCGAATATTGTCTAGTCCGAGCATTAGCATTGTAATTCTTTCTAGTCCAACTCCCCATCCGGCATGTGGCGGAGCTCCGAACCTAAATGAATCAATATAACTTTTGAAATCTTTTGGGTTTAGCTTATGTGCTTTTAATCTTTCTTCCAATAATTCTGGAATATGGATTCGCTGGCCGCCGGAAGAGATCTCCATCCCTTTCCATATTGCGTCAAAGCCCTTCGAATTTTCTCCATCAGGCATAATATAGAATGTTTTTCCAGCCAATGGCCATTCAGTTACAAATGTGATTGTGTTGGGGTATAATTCTTCAAGTTTCTTCTCAGCGTCTCCAGATAAGTCATGTGCTGGCATCTTAACCTTCTCCTTTTTCATTATTTCCTTTACTTCCGCGAACGTTATGTATTTCACTTTTGGTACTTCTAGTTTCGCCTTTAATGATTCTAATTCTTCAGGTCTTTCATCAATTACTTTTTTTACAATGAACTGCATGCACCTGCCCATTACCTCCATTACCTTCTTATCGTCAGCGAATGCCTCTTCATAGTCTAATTGTCTCGCCTCGTTCAAGTGCCTTGTAGTGTTATGTTTTTCTGCTCGCCATACAGTAAATATTGCAAAAACCTTCTCCATAGAACACGCTAACATTTGTTTGTATAGTTGACAGCTCTGAGAAAGATATGCTTCCTTTTCAAAATATTTTGTCTTGAATAAATCTGTTCCACCTTCGGAGCTTGATCCAATTAATGCTGGGAACATTGCTTCGATTGCGTTTTCCTTAATCATAAAATCTCTATATCCTTGAAGGATAGTAGATTGGATTTTGAAAATTGCTTGTGTTCTTGTAGAATGTAAATCCAAGAACCTATTATCTAGTCTTAGGGGCAATTCAGTTTTGGAATAATCTGAAGCATCAATTGGCAATGGATTTTTTGCCTCCGCAATCATTGTAATTGAGTCGGGTAATAGTTCTTTTCCGCCAGGGGCTTGAGAACTTTCCTGCAATTTCCCAATTACTTCTACAGCAGACTCTCTGTTTAAGTTATCCAATAATTCAAATATTTTGGGATCTGTTTTTCCATTAACGCCCGTTACCTGTATTCTCCCAGAAATATCTTTTAAAACTAGAAATCTCACTTTCTTCAAATCTCTTGTATCATGGACCCATCCCTTTAGAAGAACTTTTCCTTCTTTTGCGAATGCCTCTTTGATCATTGTTCTTTCCATGAAAATCTATGGTTTGAGGCATTTATAAAATTAGGGGTTGATTATCCCTTCCAAATAATTTAAAAACCCTTCAAAACAAGAAACAACATGGCAACAAAGATCGGAGTTGACGATATTCCTAGAGTACAGGTATGGGGAGAGACTGGACAGTACATTAATCTAAGAACCGGGCATCCAATGGATGTATCTCCAATAAATCGGAGAGGAGTTATAGAAGCAAACATAGATCTTGAAAGAATGACCGGATATCAAGTTGATCGATTAGCAAGAAAAAAGGCACCTTCAAATGCCAGAGCTTACCAAGTAATCGGAACCGGAACGGGAAGATTCGCATTCCAATTCTTAAAATAATTCTTTGACACAAACCTTTATTAATCGAAATTGTCCAATCAACCTATGGAAAGTCTAGATACAAAAGCACTAGAAGACAGCCTTAATACTGTTACTGGAAAAGGTCCAGCAGTTGAAGAGCAAGCTGCTCCACAGATGTCAACAGAAGAAGAAATTGGATTCCACAAAGGCGCAATTAACACTCTTGTTGCAGAAAGAAACGAGCTTGTTAAGATGGTTGCGAATGTTGAGGCAATTTTACAAGCACATCTGAAGAGATTAAAGGAATTAGGTGTCGATATTGGTGCCGGTGCTACAGAACAGAAAGAATAATCTCTAAAATATTAGTAAATTCTATAATTTGATAGCTTTGCGTTCAAATATCCAAAAAATCCCCACAATCCTGCCCAAATCCCAAAATTTGTCATAAATCTCCCCCTTCTTAAAAAAAATTATAAATAAAAAAAATAAAATCTATTCGAGATTAAAATTAATCTCTCTTGCTAGCGAAACATTCTCGGCAAAAAACCGGTTTTTCTCCGCTTGGCTTGAAAGGAACTTCACATTCCTTCTTACATTCTGCGCAAGTTGCTTTGTGCATTTCTCTAGGTCTATCGTTTCCGAATCGTCCTCTAGATCCGCCGCCCCTGTTGCCTCGGTCATTAAAACTCCGTTGGGGTTTGTTCTTCCTAAAGCAATCCTTACATCTAACTGGTTTACCTTCTGTAGGTTTGAACGGAACTTCACATTCCGCGCCACAATCAGAACAAGTTGCCTTGTGCATTTCTCTATCGTCTTCCATATATTATATCCTCCGTCTAACTGACATAAAGCGAACTTTATGCTTTATTTTAAGACTAAATTTGCGGTTATAAGGTTATGGGTATACTCTATTTCATAACCTTTCTCAATTCCTCAGAAACCTCTTTTCCACTGACTTTTCCCTTGAATTTACCCATAATTAGCCCCATATATGCCCCTTGTGAGAGCCCAGGCTTATCCTTAATCAACTTTTCAACTTCTCCAGCAAGATCTACATCAGATTTAGCCATGGCCTCACTAATTGATTCGCCTGCCACAATTTTGCCCATAACGGTCTTCACATCATTCTCCGAGATCTTTCCTTTGGAAACATTCTCAAGTATCGCACCCAAAACATCGGCATCTAGGACCTTATCAATAGATTCCATACTTTCTCCAGACTTCTTTGAAAGTTCCTTGGGAAATAGTGCCAAGGCCTTAGCAACGAGATTTGGATTATCAATAATTTTAGCTAAATCTGAAAATTCTTCAATCTTTCTCTGTTTTAACAATAATGCCATCATTTCATCATTCAAACCGAAATCTTTCAGGTAAGATTTATGTTCTGAAGCAAGTTTAGGCAAGTTCTTTCGAACATGATCTATTAATTTCTTAGGAATCTTAAGCAGTGGAACATCAGTTTCTGGATACATTCGCGCAGCTCCAGGCATAGGTCTTTGGAATTTCGACGAACCATCTGGAAGTGCACCTCGAACTTCATTCCTGCAAGTTTTGTTCTTGACACATTCTTGCTGTCTTTCAATCTCCTTATCAATTGTAGTCATCATCATCTTTGGATCTTGGAATCCCTTAATCTCCACTCGCTCACTACCCTTAATCGAGATATTAACATCCTGACGAATTGTTCCAATCCCTCGCTTAACCTTGCATGCCCGCAGGATCTCACCAATCTTTAACGCAGCCTCCTTAATCGCTTCAGGAGTGTGCATATGGGGGCCAGTTGCAATTTCAACCAACGGAATACCCAATCTATCTAACTTATAGGTTTTGGAATTTTCATCTTCTTCTCCTCGCCGATCGGCGTACCCCTCTGCATTTGGGGCAGGCCTGGCAGAATCTTCTTCAAGCATAACTGCATCAATCGCAATCTTCCCGGCAGAAATTTCGATGTAACCATCATGAGCAATAAGTGCCGTCCTCTGAAATCCAGTTGTATTAGAACCATCAATCACCGTCTTCCGCATAACTTGAGTAACTGGAAAAATCTTACAATTCAAAAGCAAAGAAATCTGAAGGGCAATCTCAAGAGCCTCCTGATTAATGTCATGTGGCGGTTCCTCATCCAACTCCACAAGGCAATTAGTATCATAAACCTGATAAAGAAATTTCTTATCCTTCTCCTTTTCATGCGCTACAGCAACATCAATCTCACCAGTCTCACCAACAACAGGGTTCAATTTCCTCTCAATCACTCGTTCCGGCTCATCCGACCTAAGCAACGAAGGACAATCACAGAATAATTTATTGGTATCTAACTGCTGATGGATCTCAAGACCCGACTTAAGTCCTATGTCCGCATAATCTTTCTTCGCCATGTTTGAGAAAAGGATACTCGTTATAAAAATGTGATGGTTTTATTTTAAAGGCAAATGTCCCTTAATTGCCTTTCTCAATTGAGGGCGAGTCCACTTAAGCTGGAAATTATGATGGTCCAGATCCCTTAACTCTTTAAACTCCTCCGGAATCAATCTTTTAGAATCAGTCACATTAAGGACAACGATGTTCTTTCCTTTCATCTTAAACTTCTTTTTTAAATCACCAACCAATCTCTCCCGAACAACGATTATCACATCAGCCCAATCAATCTTTTTCTGCGACAGAGGATTCCATTTCCATTCCGGATTCTCTTTGTACGGCTCAATCCCCCCATGGGTCGTAGAATAGCCTTTCCCCCGAAGATATTTCGCAAGGTATTTGCTTCGGTTCATTCCTTTAGCACAGACACATAGAACTTTTGTTTTCTTTTTCATTTCAACACCTCTTCCATCTAAAGCATCATTTGTATATAAATTTAACCAGAACCTATTTATACTTTCAAACACTAAAAAATGAATGAACAAAAAGAGACTAATCGGAATTTTCTTAATTATTTTTTCTAGCATAGTGGCCGTATCAAATTTAAAGTTCACTGGAGCAGTCATTGGATCTCCAAGTTTCAATTATTTTGGGTTAGCCTCAATTGGAATCTTTGCGGTAGGGTTATTTCTATTGTATAGTGGGAGGGGGAGATTTATTAGTGAGGCTGAGGGTCTCGAGGACATAATGGAGGAGATCGATACCAGGGGGTTTGGAAGTATTGTTATAGATTCTTCTGCAGTTATGACAGCAAAAAATGATGGGCAAAATGTGGCAAACGCATTGAGTAAATTTAAGGGAAAAATATACGTGCCTAAGAGTATTTATGGGGAGTTAAAACAAGATAGGGTATTGGGGAAAATATTTACTCATCCAGATTACAAGGGGAGAGTTATTATTAGTGATCTAGAGAAATCTAATCCCGAAGTTTATAGAAACTGCAAAAAGGAGGCAGTTAAATATCTTAAAGATACGAAAAAACGGGAGGCTTTCGTAGATCTCACTAGTTATTACAGACAGCCAGATGATATGACTGACGAAGAATGGGCACAAAATAGGGTGGAGTTGGAAAGAGATTATGCAAAGGATATTGAGAGAGTAAGCGAACAGGCGGAAAAAAAGATAAGAAAAAAGACTGGAACCTTCAGGAACCCCACAAATGAAGAACAATATGCTGCATTGAGGAATTCCTATGGGGTATCAAAAGAGGATATTGACGTTCTAAGCACCGCATTTTTCCTAGGTACTTATCCTGCAGGAAAATTCGCACCAAATAAATATTCTGTCATACTTTCCAATGATGGACACATAACAGAAGCAGTAAAAGATTTTCAAAGAAAAGTGCCCAAACGTAAGGAGAATGTAGAGTGTTATTCAGTTTGGGAGAGAAAGGCATCCTGACATCTCCCATCAATGTCTCTTCTAGTTTTCTCAATTTCTCTTTTCATTTTGGGTAAACCAACTTCAAGATGGAATGGGGTTTCCATAACTCGAGTATATCCCTCCGCACAATCTGGGCCCCTTCCAAATGCACCTTTTTTGATGTCATAGAAAAGAATCCGATCTCCTGCAGGAACAGCAAATCTTGTGTAATCTGGATTAGCATCGTTTAATCTTAATAATTCCACATCGTGCCAATCTCCTTTTATGACTGGAATTACCAATGAACAGGGTTTTTTTAGGGCATACGGATTCTGAACATTCTTCCAGGCATGAAAAACAACATCATACGTTCTTTCTTTATCGCTAAAGAATTTCTTCTCTCCAAATAAAACTACCCCCTTATTAGAAGGATTTAAAGCAAAATCCTCTAATCGATTAAAAATTAATACCCTACTCATCCTTACCCTCCATCAATTTATTTAATGCGAACTCAACAACGTGAGACTTATTTCTAAACGTGCCACCACTAATGCAATCATCTAGCTTATCGATCATACTACCTTCTATACTAACACTAAGTTTCTTCTTCATCGTATAATGTCGTATAATATACGCCTTTTAAATCTTTCTAGTTGTAACTACTTTAAAATAATAATAATAAATAACTAACCTATAAAAATTACTTAATATATCCGCCTTTCTGAAGGTTCCACAGCTTCTTGTATTGTCCTCGCTGATTGATCAACTGTCTGTGAGTTCCCATCTGGACAATCTTACCCTTATCCATAACAACGATCTTATCTGCTTTCATAATTGTAGATAAACGGTGAGCAATAATAATCGAAGTTCTACCTTGCATTAATCTTTCTAGGTCTTTCTGAATTTCCGCCTCAGTCTCAGAATCCAAAGCACTTGTCGCTTCATCCAGAACTAAGATCTTCTTATCCGCTAAGATCGCTCTAGCAATGCTAACTCTCTGCTTCTCTCCGCCAGATAATTTAACTCCCCTCTCCCCAACAACAGTATTTTCTTTATCAGGGAAATTAGCCACAAGCTTGTCCAACTGGGCAAACTTCATAGCCTTCATAACATCCTCCTTGCTCGCAGAAGGATTAGAGAACCGAATGTTATTGAATATGGTATCATCAAATAGAATCGCCTCCTGAGGAACAATAGACATTTCACTCCTCAAAGACTCTTGTTTAAAGTCCCGGATATCCTTCCCATCAATCTTAATAGCCCCACGATTAACATCATAGAATCTGTAAAGTAACTTAACCAATGAAGTCTTCCCACATCCCGAATGTCCGACAAATGCCACTTTCCTATTCTTTCCAATTTTCAAGTTGAACTTATCGAATAATTTTCTCTTTCCATACTTGAATTCCATATCCTCGAACTCAATATCTCCTTTCCGAATTTTAAGGTTCTTAGCTCCAGGCTTATCCTTGATTCCATTTTCAATTTTATTGTACTGGAATAGAACTTCAAAGTCTGCCATAGCTCGATAATAATTTCTTATCCCATGAACAAACCCAAATAGGTGTCCAATTAGGGTCCCATAAACCATATAGATAAACGAAACAGTACCTATCGTTATCTCTCCTGCAAGGAATTGCTTTATTGAAAAGTAAACTATAAGGAATGTTCCTGTTGAAAGAATCAAAGACTGTACAGCATCCATCCACCTGTAATATCCCCAATTTTTGAGTAGTGCCTTTCTAGAATTTTCACTTAGCTTTTTGAAACGAGCCTTTATCGAGTTTTCCTTACCGAAGTATTTTATCGAATCAATATTCGTAAAAATATCCGCAACATTTGCCTTTTCAATATCTTCTTCATTTATAGAATCAATACTTGCTCCTTCTTGAAGCCTCTGCATAAGGAAGCTATAGCCGATAAAAAGGACCATTGTTACAACTATTACGATTGCAGGGATAAGACTAAAATAAAGAAGTGATGCGAAAACGACAACTACTTGTAGGATCAATGGGGCAAAGTTGAACAAGATAACATCTGTTAACCTTTCTACCGCGCCCCCACTTCTAACAAGCCGAGAAATTAAACTTCCAGTCTTGTTTGTTGTATGAAAATTATGATCTAGGTGGATAAGATGATTGAAGAATTTTCTCTTAATATCTGCCATAAGCCAAACATCAAGAGTATTAATTCCATGGAGCTTAAACCAAATCAAAATTGATTGAAAAATCGCCTTTATTGCGAAAACGGTAGCAACAATGATTAGGATAGCAATGAAGGATCCTGCAGCTAAAGTTCCAGCAGAAAATTCGGTTCCATTATCAATAATAACCTTAAACAGGAAAGGACTTACAAGTCGGATAGACTCTGTCATTAAAATTACTAGGATTATCCCAAAAGTCAAAAGCTTATACTTCTTCAAAAAACTCCAGTACAAATTAAGATTATACTTGAAGTCAATTTCTCTGGATCTCTTACGTTTTTCCATGTTCAGTCTGTTTACTAATATTTATATAGTTTAAGCACCCCATATTTCCAGATGGTTAATGTGGACATAATCGAAGGCAAGCATCAACGCACATGTAAGGAATATGCAACTTACGACGATGAATATGCTGACGAATCGGGTGACTAACTCTTTTATTAATTAGTGATTTTGCATATTTAAATCATTCTGTGTGATTCTTTAGCCCGATTAAGAAGGCGATAGCAGTAAGAAATGCCAATCCCCCATTAACAAAGAGTGTATTTATCACCCCAATTGTCGAAATTCCAATACCTGTTAAAAACACACCGACTGAATGTGCAATCGCCCAATTGATGCTATTCAATGAACCCAGGGATGCCCGAATCTTAGAATCGAATTCATGATGCAAAGCAGAATCTTCGACAACATCTGTAGCCGCTAACACAACAAGTAAAACTGCAAGAAAGACAATCGCCAAGATCAAGGAATTAAAGTAGGCCATTGAGATAATTGAAATCCCCATAATTCCAAAAAATATAACCAGGCCAGATTTGAATCCTCTATGATGGACTACTTTTCTACCAATTAAAGGGCCAACAATAGCAAGAATCCCCAGAACAGCATATAGTCCCGGAACATATTCTGGCCCTAAACCATAAACGATAGTAAGCAATAGTGGGGCACAAACGAAAAAAGCACTTATTGTGATCGTGCTTATAATGCCTCCCAACATCAAGGCCCTAAGTTCACGATTATCTTTGTGGATCAAATAAACAAATGATTCTTTAGCTTTAATCAGGGACTTCACAAGATAATTATGTGGGACCTTGCTTGGCTTAAAGTTTCTCTCTTCCATATATCTCCAAGAGATAAAGAACAGAAACAAATAACTAAGTGCAATCAGCAACCAGATAAATCTAAAGTTGATAGCTACAATAATAAATCCAATAAACCCTCCGATAACATGACCCGATTTCTCAAAAATAAAAGATTCCGAGATTAACTTAACAAGCTTAGACTTCTTCCTTGCATAACCTAATGCATCAATCGCCCAAGCAAATTGTGCCCCAGAACTAAATGTCCAACCAATGTCCCCCAATATCCAAAAGAAAGCTAGAAACCAGAATTTAGTAAACAAAAAGATTCCAAGGAAGCTAACAAAAATCAAGAAGTAGGAAATCATCAAGGACTTTTTCCGTGAATCATAATCTGCAACTGCCCCGGTAGGAAACTCAAAGAATGTCATAATCAATGTTGAAACTGCAAACAAGGTGGTAACTGCAACAACATTAAAACCTAGGGAAAGGAAGTAAATCAAGATCAGAGCAGAGACTAATGCTCGCCTCATCCCATGAGTAAAGTCTATACCATAAACTAAGGATTTTACTTTCTTAGAAAATTTCATCTTATCACCTATCCTTTCTTGGAGTTGTCCATTTAAATTACTTTCTTAGAGAAACTTAATATAATAGATAGTTTTTTAAATTGTAATACAACTAAATTAATATGGCAAGTAGAGAAAATAATACGCTAACAGGTACGTTCATGTTTAGCCGTGCTTGCCCTATTTTCTGTGCATAAAGTCTTGTGCTTTAGGGGAGATCTATGAAAAATTTACTAAATATTTCTGACGATACCATGATTTCTATACAAAATTTATCAAAACGTTTTGAAAGAGACAATTTATTTGAGGGCATTAATTTAGTCCTTCATTCAAAGGAAAAAATCGCCTTTATTGGAAAGAATGGTTCTGGAAAAACAACCTTCTTCAATTGTTTAGCCGGTAAGGAAAGCTTTGATGGAAGAATCTTTGTTTCAGAGATAAAAATAAGTCTAATGGAGCAGGAGCAGAACTTTTCTAACCTAGACAAGACATTCGAGGAATATCTGGATGATAAGAACGAAAAGTTAGAAGGGCTAAAAAAACAATTGGAAGAGAAAATCGGAGATCCTGAAGTTTATGAGAATGAGGATAAGTACAATTCCCTGATGGATGAATATAATCTTCTCTTAACAGATCCTTCCACAAATTCAGAACAAAGAAGCACAAAAGAGATCCTCAAGGAACTGAAGATGGATAAGAAGCTTCTAAATCAAAAGATTAAGAATCTTAGCGGAGGACAAAAAACTAAGTTAAGGCTCGCAGAATGTTTATCTAAAAAAGCAGACCTATATTTGTTAGACGAACCAACAAACAATCTAGATCTGACTACAAGAGAATGGCTTGAAGCATATATCAACAACAATATAGAGAACTTAATTGTTATCTCACATGATCGATATTTCTTAAGCAAGGTAGTTGGAAAAGTATGGGATTTAGAAAATCAACAGATAATTTCATGGAACTATCCCTTCGATGAATATCTTGATAGAAAGAAGAAACACTTGGCAGTCCTAGAAAGAAAATTCAAAGATGCAACAAAGAAGAAAAAGCAATTACTTGAGTCTGCAGCGGAAAAAAGACACTGGGCTGCAAAATGTGGGAATCGAACGAAGAAGGTAATTGCAGATAGGCTAGAAAGGCAAGCAAAAGAATTGGAAAATGTAGAAAATCCTTTTGACTTTATCAAAGATATCGATATCGGGTTTAATAGCAAGAACCTCCATAACTGTAACATCTTCAGGTTGGAAAATGTCGAAAAGAAATTTGATAAAGTCCTATTTGAAAATGTCGATCAAGAGATAGATTTTGGAGAGCGGATTTGTATTATTGGGGAAAATGGAACTGGAAAGTCCACCTTCTTGAAAATGCTAATTGGAAAAATTCCCCAATCAAAGGGAGACTTGTATCGAAGAAAGGATGTTAAGATAGGCTATTTCGATCAGGAACTAGAAGAACTTGATAAGGAACAAACAATAATGAAATTCTTCATAAATGAGACAGACCTAGACGAAGAACATTTAATTCCCTTCCTTGAAAAGTATGGTTTTGAAAAAGAAAGTTTTCAGAAAAAGATAAAGCATCTTTCTGGAGGAGAAAAGGGAAGATTGAATATCTTGAGAATAGCCATTGAAAAGAACAATATCTTAGTGCTAGACGAACCAACAAATAACCTAGACATCTATTTAGTCGAATCTCTAGAAAACGCATTAAAGGAATTCAAGGGAACAATCATCTTCGTATCTCACGACAGATACTTCGTAGATAAAGTCGCAACAAGAATCCTAGAAATCAAAGATAAGAAAATATCAAGTTTCAAGGGAAATTATTCAAAGTATTTGGAATCTCGAAAGTGATTTTATTTACTCACTTATTTCTTCTTCCTTAATCCGAGAATAGATAAAAATTACCAAAAACATCAAGGGGGCATAAATGAAAATTGTATACCTTGCCCCAATAACATCTACTAAGTATCCTACGAGAGGCATCGCGACGATTCCGGCCAGGGATGCTATCATCGAATCAACACTTTTCATCGTAGCTCTCAATTTAGAAGGAACAAACCTATGGAAATACATCTTTGACGCAGGCATTCCTAACATCATGAAAAATTGAACCGCAAGAAGAATAATTAATGCAGGAATCCACCTTTTCGGAAGTAAAATAAAAAACATAGTCAACGCAGAAAGAAAGAATCCAATCATAATAAATTTCTTCTCTTTCTTTTCCTTCAAAAATTTACTTGAAATAATCGGAGATGTCATCATGATAACTGCTATCGCAGACCACATATATCCAAAGTAATGTGCCGGAAAATCAAGATCAAGTAAGAACGGCGTCCATGTCATGCTTATCCCAAAACTAAGGGCTACAACGAAAACAAATGTCGCCATAAGATAATAATAAAGAACGGGGTGCTTATATCCATAAGAAACAGTCTCCTTGGATTGCCTAAATAATCCCCTAAAGGATCTTCCGATCTTCACCTTTCTTTTAGCAAAATTCTCTTTCGCAAAAAGAAGTATTGAAACGGAAATCATAAACGAAAAAAATGCAAAAAGCCAGATACTTGACATGCCAAACCATTTAACTAAAAAAGCTCCCAATATCCCCGAGATAACTAGGGCAAACGCATCAATGCCTTGCGACTTATGGAAATAACTTCGAGATAGATTTTTCCCTTTTCCCTTAACAAGATCAATAACCCACGCCTCCTTACTCCCCGAGGAAAGCGTGCTCGCAAAACCTAAGGCTGCAAAAGCAGCTAACAACAGATAATAATCTCTCACAAAAAACAAACTCAAGACAACCAATCCCTCAAGAGAAATCCCAAGCAAAACCGAGAATTTCCGGCCATACAAATCTGCAACGGCTCCTGTCGGAATTTCAAATATTAGCATAAACAAGGGCGTGACCGCAATCAATAAACCAATTTGAAAAAAACTTAACTCAAGTCCCGTAAGAAAAACCACAATGAACGCCGGCAGGAAATACAGCAAGGGAGAAAGTAGCGCATCCAAGTAAAACGGCCATAATAATTTCAATTCGTTTTTCTGAAAGAATTTCATTTTATCTCCCGCAAAATTTTGCTTTTATTATTCCAATACCACTGGGCAGCTTCTGAGTAACGTTTGAATTTGGGGTTCTTCATACGTTTCTTATCGTTTACAAATAACCAATACTGATACTCAAAATCTTCGATAAACCCTGCAGCAATTATGTCTGGGATCAATTGTAGTTCTATCTTCCTCAATTTCCGGTATTTCATGTATTCCCTTAAAAAAAATCGGGCATTTTCAAAACTCAATCGGAGTTCATTATCTGAACAAGAATACTGTAAGATTATGCAGATATCCTTAACAAAAGCATCATTTCCAAAAGCAACATTTTCAAAATCTAAAACTCCTGAGATTTTCCCGCGATGCCACAAAATATTATCCTGATGTAAATCCCTATGGATCGCATATTTCTTCAACCGAGAATATTTCTTAACGTTCACCCCATTAAAAATCGGAATAAGTTTTTCAGTCTCATTCAAATAACTCCTCTCTTCCTTAGATAATTTTTTCAATTTACTAAGCTTTCGGATAAACTTCCCCATCTCATTAAGAACCTCCTTCTGTCCCAAATCATTAATATCCTTCCCGCTACTTCGCAATTTCAATTTTTCTAAAATGTTATGGTGCTCTGAAACCATCTTAGCAACTTCTCTTAATTCCCGCTTTTTGAATTCCTTTTTTATCTTTCCCTCAATAAAATTATCTAACCAAAAATATTTCTTATTGACCTTCACTAAAAATTTATTCTTTATCGTTGATATGGGATTTGGTGTGGGATATTTAAAACCGCTTGCCTGCAATTTTTTTAGATAATCAATCTCAAACTTAAGATCAGAAGTTTTTCTATTCATTAAAAATTTTCTCAAGAAATATTTACCCTTATCTGTCTCAACAAACCAGTTATAGTTGACTACCCCTTCTTCTGAGAGTTTTATCTTCTTAATCTTGCCAATACCCCAATTCTTTAGAACTTTTTCAGGTTTCATTTTATCTCCCTCAACAAACCCTTAACCCTCTCGGAGCTTGATTTCAAATAAAGGTATTGTTTATGCTTTGATTTTTTCAGTTCTGAATAAAACCACCAAAAAACAACACAACTATCTCGGATAATAAATGGAAGAATCATGGCTATTTCTTTTTTAGACAGGGGATTAATCTTTTGATATTCTCTAAGTAGGTTTTTCATTTTTGATTTGCTTAACTTGGATTTATTAAAACAATATTGTTTTACTGCGTAGGCAATATCTCTAACTCTCGGAGAAACAATTACACTTTCAAAATCCAAAATCCCAACCACTTCATTTCCATCAAAAAGTAAATTACCTTGATGGAAATCTGTGTGATTAGCTAGGAGTCCCGTCTCCAGATTAATTGATACATCCTTTAAACAATCCTTGAAGAGATCAATATTTTCTAACATTATTCTATCAACTTTATTTTTTGGTTTAACCTTCTCCATAACTGAATATTTCTTCATTAACCAAATATAGTCTTCCTTCAACCTTCGGGCATTCATGCTCGAAACATATTTATGGTATACTGCTAGGGCTTTCACCAAACTCTTGAGTTGAGCCCCGTTAATTTTGGACACCTTCTTGCCCTTAATCCTTTCATAAATCCATAAATTCCTACCCTTAACGGTCGTTAAAACCTGTCCTTTCTTATTCTTAATTGGATCCGGAATTCGATAAGGAAATTTTTTCTTCTTAAGGTAATTGAGGACCCGGAACTCTAATTTTAACTTTCGTTTCTTGTAATCGTCTAGTTTTCTGCCGAGGAATCTAAATACATAGTCCCCTCCGTCAGTTTTAACATTAAAGTTATAATTTACCAGTCCCCCTCCAATCGAACTTATCTTCTTAACCTTCCCCAAATCATATAATTTCGTAGCTCTTTCGACTTCTTGCTTTGTTATCTTCATCCCAACCCCTCCGAAAACTCCTCCGCCAAAGTCTCACAAAACATTTCATACTTTCGTATCCACTTCTTGACAGCCTTTCTAAGTCTTTTCTCCATATCTGAATGTTTCTTCAACTGAGAAACATGCCAACCAATAATCCCCTGAAATCGATGCTTGATAAAAAAGTAGATCGCTTCCCTTTCACTAGGATTGAGCTTGAAGTATTTCTCAAAACCTTTCAAATAAAGTTTAATCTTCCCATAATCTACTCTCCCTTTCCAATCAATAAAACTCATCGTGATAAAATTGGATATTTCTTGAACAACAAAATCTTCATGGGCATCATCTAAATCTATGATCGCATTCAACTTCTGGTTTTTAACTAGGAGGTTGCCTCGATTAAAATCTCCGTGAACAACACTTCTCCGAAGTTTTTTCTTATTTATCTGCTTCAACTCTTCTCTCAATTTTTTATTCTCTTTAAGTATCTCAAATCCTTCATGACGAATAACATCAAACATCAATGGTTTAAACTGATAGTCTTTCTTCCAGGTATGTTTTCCTTCCAATCCCATTTTCATCAATGCCCTATTCAACCTTCCGTGCTTCTCCGCAATATCCTCAATTAACTTTCTCGTAAATCTCTTTGCCGGTTTCCCTTCTACAAATTTTTGAATAACAATCTTCTTTTTATTGAAAATCAAAAGTGGCCCATCATTACACATCATCACCCGCGGACTAGGGAGTTTTTCTTTCTCCATTAATTGCATAATCTTCAATTGAAATTCAATGAAATCCTTTTTCGCGTTCTCAAATATCTTTAGAATGAATTTCCCCCTAGTCGTCTTCAAAAGATAGACAGTATTCCCCAATGCCCACGGAAGATGCTTATGAGATTTATGTTCACCAATTTTGTAATTCTCGAGAATCTCTTCAAAATCCTTATTCTGGAGTTTAGTTAATATTGCCATTCATCACAACCCTCCAATAACCTCATTTATTTTCTCCTCATTTTCCTTAAAAAATTCTTTTATCGCTTTTGCATCTCCAACAGAAACATTATGCCCATAATATTTTGAACTGTTTCTTTTATATCTAAACTGATCAAACTCCCCAACAAATACAACATCAAATCCAAATTTATCTAAATATGCAATGGACGCCGAGTGAGAATATGATTTAAATCCCTTAGCTGCAAGAACTGCATCACAAAAAGCCCTCAAGGCATCATAGACATTCTCATATATAATCTTTGGAAAAATATTTATGTCCAACAAATCAACTTTAGAAATTCTATCTTTCATATCTTTAATCAATGATTCCGACAAGGCACTATCAACTGAAGCTTTTTTTACCTCCCCATTTTTCAAATAGTAATCAAATGGCTTCATTTTTTATCCCCCCGTAAAGTGTAACGCCATTTATTAAATTATTAAAAAATTCACGAGTAATGTCTTTTTTTGAAGGAATCAATATATGGATCTTTCTCTTAAGTTTCTTTTCAAACCTATCCAAATCAAATTGCTTTTTAGTCTCACTTGAAATAACGATATCAATATCAGATTTCTCAATATCTTCTCCACGGGAATAACTTCCAATTAGGGTTATAGAAGACGGAGAATATTTTTCTTTTAAATAAGTTAATAGTCCTGAATCAAATACTCCCTTAAGATTTTCAATTTTCTTCACAAAAATGGTTTTCTCATTTTCCAAATTCAATTTTATTTCAATTAAATGCTTTTTCTTGTTCTTAGTAACAATTCCCTCACTCTTAAGTTCATCAGTTATCTTAATCAAACTATTTGGATGAACCTTACCTTTCCTCGCAAGCTCTCTAAGGTGGAAAGAATATGTCGGATTCTCAAATAATATCCTCAATACTTTCTTTTTATTATCCATCTTAAACAATTGTACAATTTAATGTACAATTGTACAGAATTATGTACTTTTAAACATTTCGACCCGGGAATTCTCTACTTTATCTCCCGTAACAACAACTCTGACCTCGCCAAACCAGCTTCCAAATGTTCTGCCTTATGCTCATCAGTTCCAATAAGAATCTCAATTCCCAATCCCTTGGCCTCCCTCAAAATCCACAAACTAGGATATTGCTCATCACAGGGCCTTCTCCATCCCGACGCATTGAGGTCAAGCTTCATCTTTTTCTTTGAGATCAATTTCAGAGTCTTTCGAACTTCCTTCATATACCAATCTTCATCTCCAGAAAAATATTTATTATTTTTATTCCAAACTTTGATTATATCAAAATGTGCAACAACATCAAACCAACCACTCTTAATTGCGCTTCTTAGATCAGAATAATAATTCTTAACCAGTTTCTTAATTCCCCCCGAGCTCTTAACCATCTTCTCAAACGATTCCTTAGAATGGTCTATTGGAAAATACTCTTTTCCGATTTTGACAAAGTGCACTGAAACAAGTCGATAATCAAATCTTTTCTTAGCCTCCTTCTTAGTCCAAGACTTATAGTCCTTCAACCAATCAAATTCAACTCCAACAAGAATTTTTATTTTACCCTTATACTTTTTCTTTAATCTCTTTAGTTCACGGAAATGTTCGGTAGAATAATAGTCATTGCCCCAATCTCTAAATCCTGGTGGAAAATGATAATGATCTGTAATCCCCAAAATATCAAACTTCTTTCTAATGGCAAGCTTAACTAATTCCTCGGGTTTCAACTTTCCATCAGATCCAGTAGTATGTGTATGATAATTTGCTTTCACCATCTTTAACCTCTTCAACAAAAACGCCCAATAGCTTTAAATATTCTTTCTTCTATTATTGATTAGTCAAAAGGAGGTAAAAATGGAACTTAAAAACGTAAAATTCAAATCTGCGGTTTTTCTGGGAGTATTCACATTAGTATATTTATTAATCGTGGGAGCTCTTCAGCTAATACTAAAATCTGCATCAGTTGGGGTTGCAGGATATGACCAATTACTTGGAAATGTCACTCCACTTATGGTGTTAGTACAAGTACCAGTAACTGGTGCAGTAACTGCTTACATCTTCGGACTTATAGCAATCTTAGTCTATAATTTCGTAGCAAAGAAATACCCAATAAGCTGGAACCTTAAGAAATAATTCCACCTAATTTTATTATTATTTTTCTCTTTTTCTTTATTCTTTTATACATTCATTCAGCTCGCCAGAGAAATTCTCGAGCATCTTTTCTTCAACCTTGTCTCTATCCGCTGCCCAGGTCTTATGTCCTAAAACCCAACCCAACTTAACTAATGCAGTCTCGCTCAACATATCCTTCAAGAAGACAATTCCTGTCTTTTGTAAATCTCGACCAGCAGTATAAACATTCGGATTCAATCGGCCAAAGATCGTCTGAGCCGTTGCACAGATAATCATCCCACCATCAATCGCTTTCTTAATTTTAGGCAGCCAGTTAAACTTCGCATCCTGTGCGGGAACTTGTCCGATCCCCGTGATCTCAAGAATAAGTCCTCCATAACCAAGATCTTTGTAAAATTCTATAATTGAGGGATCCTGTCCGGGAGTAATTTTAATTGAAGCTATCTTATCAGAATACTTTGCATCCGGCTTTACCTTTCGAGAATCGTCTCGAGCATTAAACTCTTTTAGAATCTTCATTCCTTCCTTAGAAATCTCTGCAATTGGCTCTCCATTCACAATCTTAAATGCATCTCTCCTGGAAGTGTGCAACTTCCTAACTTTTGTTCCAGGCATTGCAAGACAAACTCCATCATTTTCATCCTTATGGCCAATAAGTGCAACCTCTGCAATATCTGAAACAGCATACTTGGCAGCACAAATAAGATTTAATGCAGCATCTGTAGAAGCTCGGTCAATTGATCTCTGAGAATAGGTCAAAGCAACTGGCTTATTCAAGTTCTTAAGGAAAAACGAGAGTGCGGCAGAAGTATAATGTAAGAAATCTGTCCCATGAGTAATAATTACTCCATCAATTTCAGAATCATTAAGTAACTCTTCACAAACCCCTGCCAACCCCTTCCAATCAATGAATCCCATATTTTCCGACCATTTCATAAACGGTTTCTCAATCTTAACAACATTACAAATCTTACTAATTTCTGGGGCAATATTCAATATCTCTTTAGCATCTGTAGAAATAACTCCCCCACTCTTTGGATCTAGCCTAGAAGAGATGGTGCCTCCGGTGATAATCATCGCAACATTTCGTAGCTTTTTATTTTCCTTAGCTTCAATTTCCGGGACCTTACGTTCTTGTGCCTTTTCAACAACTTTCATATCCAAAATTTCTCGCTCGCGAATTCCGATATTATATCCAGAACCAAGTTTCAGCAAAACAATTTCTGGATCATAACTCTCAAGAACATTACCTTTCCAGCTTTTATCCTTCGTTCTTAGAGAAACAAGATCTCCCGGGTTAATTTCTTTAACTTTCATAAAATTAAATAGAAGCTACGTATAAAAAGTTAGTGATTCCCACACTATTCCTGTCCATAGTTAGTTCGGGATGTCAAACGATATCCTTCCCTGGGCTGATTCCAAGGGTTCAATTCGTGATCAGAATAAGGTTGTGTTGTTGGTTGTGTAGTTGGCATAGTTGTCGGCCGCGTAGTTGGTTGTGTTGTCGAGGTTCTAAATTTCCTTTCAGCATTAAAATCATCATACATCTTTTTTCCTACTCCGAAAGCACCCGCTAATACCGCTGCTACACCGAGCACACAACCTGCCTTCCATGCAAATCCCTTGATGGGGCAATAATTATTTTTAATTTTCATAGTTTTTCAAGAAAATCTTCCCTTTTAAGGTTTATCAATGCCAAAAAGAGTTAAAAACATCTTATTCTTCGACAGGTCATGAACAAAAGGGGGATTTCTACACTAGTCGCTACAGTCTTAATAGTTCTTCTAACTGTTGCAGCAGTAGCAATCATCTGGATCACAATAATCCCACTAATCGCAGAGGATTCATATTTTCAGGAGGAAGTTGATCTTAAAATCGTAACTGCCGGAGGATATACCTTGTGGGATGAAAGTGAAAAAGCAGCATGTGTCCAAGTCGAAAGAGGACAAGATAATGTAGAACTCTCGAGGATTGAAGTAGTATTCTCTGTCAATGGAAAATCAGAAAGAGGAAGTTTCCAGAAAAATGAAGTCCCGGGAAATAACGAACGAGCCACAAAATGTTTCCCACTTGATGCAAAACCGGTCTCCATAAAATTAATCCCCTACCGTCAGCTACCTGGGGGCGGAGAAGAATCCCTTGGAGTTACTTCGGAAATTGGGGAAGGAACCGAAGGAGGAATAAAAATCCCTGATGGAAAAAGAGAAGACCTTCCAATAAGTAAACTCGATGATACTCCTGAATTCTTTCCAGCACTAATGGACCGAAGAACTGATTGGGACACCGGATTCAGCGAGGCAAAACTCTATCTCACCTCTGACGATTATGATGTTCTTGTAAATGGGGGGGAGACAGAAATCCATACCGAAGAGCAAAATCCTTACATCCTACTTCCATTAGAAGATCAAACCAAACTAACTTTCAAGATTGAATTTATCTCAAGAGAAGATGGCTCAGTAATCAATACCGAAACAAAGATGATCCAGTACAAAAACTTGTGTAAGGATTTTCCCAAGGATGCTTGTCCGTGGGAAGTTAAACTTGCTACTTCTGAGAAGTTGAATTCTGAAGGAGATACCGTTTTATTTAATGAGGAAGATTTGGAGAGAGTCAAATCATTTGAAGGTAGTGCCGATGATTGTGAAAGGTATATTTATTCTAGATTTAGGAGCAATCTTCATGCTTATGTCAAGGGAGTTTATGAAAAGTATAAAGATAGAAATACGGGAGAAATTAAGGACTATCCCCCAATAAATACCTTAGAAGATGATTATCTTATCGAACTGACAGTAGACAAAGATCCTAGGGAAGATTATTCATATTTTACCATGCCTTCTGGAAAATCGGTTGCTGCATTCGATTATATCGAAATTTTAAGCGGGCCTGGGATCGGGGAATTTAGGGTTGTGAAAACTGCAGAAAATATAAGTTTGACGGAATGGAATGTTTTGTTTTATAGTAAAAATAATAATTTTCTTTACACTCCAGATAGTCCTTCCCCACTGGGGAAGGGGACAGAATTTAGGGTCTATAAAACTCGGGGATTTTCGGTCCCAATGCATATTTCTCATGCGGCTATGGCGTACCGTTTAGGCTTCGAAGGACAAATTGCTAGCCCAGAAGATTATTATCAATTTGCAAAGGAGATGCTTATTTATGATCCGATGATTGGCGGAGGAGTTTATTCAAATTATCCTCACTATTGGGCTAGTTACGCTCTTGCATATGATTTGCTTAAGGACCGTTTAAGGGAAGATGATTTAGCTGACGGAACAAATTATACAGAACAGATTGAGTATAAACTTGCAAGGATGATAGATTATTCAACTGTGAATAAGCAGGTGAACATGTGGAAGGTATTTACAGTTCTTAGTTGGACAGGATATACTTTTAGCTCCGCTGGAACTAATGCAATTGTTCTTTCGGACTGGGTTCCCCCTAAGGGAAGTCAGATGACAGGTCCGAGAGATTGGATGGATAATGCAATGCAACTAATGCATCGCCCAACATATAGCGATCTTTATACTCGGGATGGGCACCTTAATACTGGTGCGATGTATGCGAATGCCGCTATGAGCGATATTGCAACATTTTCATTTATCTATCAGCGTTTGACAGAGGTTCGGCTTCTTGAAGAGCCGAGATTTGATGAGGCGATAAGAACTATGACAAGATCTTATTTTCCAGATTTAGTTGCTCCTTATGGTCTTGCGATGGGAACCCATATAAAACGTATTCCTAATACGCTGTATCAGAACCCTGATTTTGTAAATTCTGAGACTGCAGGACTAATGCAGGGAATGATCGAAAGAGAGAAAGAGCTTGCGACTAGGCAGGGGAGGGGTATGGCTTGTTGGGGAACTGCAGGGAATGCAAGGATGGTCCAGTCTCTTTTTATGTACGATAAATCAACACCACCAATTCGTCCGGAAAATCTTATGGTAACTGATCCTAAGTGGAGACCTACACAATTTCTACCTTATGCAAATCAAGGAATATTTAGGGATAATTGGGGGCAGGACACAAGGCAGTTAATTGGGATGGGTAAGGCGGAAGTGAATGGAAACTATTGGATAGAAAATTATAATATCGGAACCCTAATGTATTATGAAGACGGAGAACATCTTTTTGGTCCAGACTGGAGTTATAGTTTACCTCCTTCAAGATATGGAGAGTTCACTATGCTGGCAGATGGACAAGTTAGTGCTTCAAGAAAGGTGGCAGGCAATGGGGAATTAACCCATTATTTCTCATATCCTGATGAATCAGATACAGGTTATTTCGTTCAGACTGGACAGATAGATGCCGCATTTTTAATGCCTGGAGAAGACCTAACCAGCTTGTTGAAAGATCTTAATTATGATCTTACAAACAATAAAAGGTATCCAAAAGATTATCCTAGCGATGCAGTGAGTAACTATCCCGAAGATGTTACAATGTCTAGACAGATCCTATATTTGAAAGATTACATTATTATATTTGACGAGATGTCTGGAGATGAAGCGCATGATTATGAGATTGTCTTTACAACACCGAGGCTGATCGGAGACGTTAATATCAATCCGACAGAACAAACCGCTTCTTGGACTGGTGTAGTGGCGAATTATTCTCGAAGCTTTTTGGAAAGAGATTCTACCCAAGAGCATTATATCCCTTCTGAAGATGCAAATCGTACTGTAAGAATTCAGCAGATGAGCGAGTTGAATGATTTTACAAAGGGAGAGTTTGTTCCAGAAACTTGGAAATATGTAAACAATAATCTGGGATATGTTAATCAAGTTCAGAACGATGTCCAAAACGCACAATTTCTAACAATCATCTCTTCAGATGATAATCAGAATGTTGGAGATGAGCTGATTGTCTCTCAAGTACCTGAAGGCACAATTATCTCCCATCCAAGCGATATGTCCTATAACGATACTTTAATCCTCAATGAGTTAGCAACCACCACCTCTAGTGCAAACGGAGTAGATTTCACAGGTAAACTCGCAATAGTAAGAATAGATAACACAAACGATCTAACAGACTTTTACATTAAGGAATCCACTAACTTAACTTACGATAACCGGAATTATTTCAAGCAAAACAGTGGAGATCTTCATCACTTGGCCCTATCCTATGAAATAGATAAAATCCAAGGAAGCGTAGAAGCAAACGAACCAACAGAGATAGAGATTTTCTCCGTGCTCACACCCTCTTCTATAGAACTTGAGATCCATCCAGAAGACTACCCATTCGAAGATGAAACAACCTCGCCAATAAGTTACACATACAATAACAATATAATAACAATTACAATTCCTAAAGGCGCTGCAAGTATTAGAATCCGGGGATAGAATAAAATTATTCAATAAATACTCCGGGATAACCCTTAATTTCATCCACTGCAGTCTCTAATGCTAAATCAATTTGATCAGTGAGATGCAAATCATAAAAATATATCTTTCCATCTTTCCCGCCAGCCCAATTTTCATTGACCTTAAAATCTCTCCCAATAGTCTGGCCAAATCTCCCGAGAATTCTTCCAGAAAGAGCACTTTTTGAGACACGTTCTCTTTCTCCAATTATTCTTTTTTCATCAAGTTCTGGCACTAGGCTTACGATTCCGGTCCCACCATACTGAGAATTTTCTCGTAGAGCAAATAGTGTATCTTGAGGAAATACTCCTGCCTCTGCACATTCCTTAAACATCTTAAGATAGTCATTCGCAACAGAATTATCAAAACAAAATCCATACCCCATGGCATCTGTAGCCTTAGTATACCATTTCAGCCTACCCCGTTTGATAGTATCAACACCCCCACCGTCGACCTGACCTTTTTGGCATCGGGAGGGGACAACTAAATTTTTTGTTTATGAACTTTGTTTAGTTTAATTGTCGTTGGTGGTTAGAGTTTTTAAGGATTGTCGACCACCGTTGGGTGACGGATTATTAGAGAGGTCACCCAAAAAGACTAAATAGAAAATTTACTAAATAATAACTCCTTTGTCGTGGTGACAACAGAAACCTTTATATAATGTGGACTCTATTGTTTATTATGACAATAAGAGAATTTCTAGACTCGGCTGTGCATGATGTAGTTGGGCATGGGTTTGCTGCTATGGCTGGAATTTCGGCATTGGCTTATAATTGCATGAGCGATCCTAGTCGGCCGACTGAATCTTTGATGACTGGGTTGATTGGAGGTGGGTTGTATATGGCTGGGGCTCATTATAAGAAAGTTCATGATTTGAATAAAAAATATGCGGGAGCTTTGGAAAATGTCAAGGATAATCCTGATCAGCTGGAAAAGTTGGATTCTTTTTTTGAGGATGTTGGAAATAATAAACTGCATTGTGGTAATGTTGCGCCTGCGCGTCATAAGCTATCTCATAGATTTACGAAATCTCTTTATGATAGGCAGAGGGCGAAAGTTGTTGCGGCGGCTTGAAAGGATAACTTTTATAAAGTTCTTGTGTATGTATTAGATATGAAAAAGAGTGGAGTTGTTGTTTTGATTATCTTAATGGGTTTTGTTAGTTTTGTTTCTGCTGAGAAAGAAATGGAAATTGATGGAAGGTTGACGAAATGGATTTATAATAATAATTCTAATCGGATTGAGGATGTTGATCGTTGGAAATGGATATGTGATAATCTTGAGAAAGATGAGCATAGTAGCTGGATAAAACCCAACGAAGAGGAATTGGAATTGTTTTTTGAAGAATATCCTAGTTCGAAAAATAGTTTGGGTATGTTTTGTTATCGCTTTGATGATGATGGTGAGTGGGAAGTGCATGAAATAGAGACCAAAGAAGATGAAGAATCTTTTTTGAGAGAGCTTGAAGAATTAACCAACGGTGGGGATGGAGAGGAGGATAAGGCTGAGAGGGGATTTTTTGGGAATATTTGGAATTGGTTTATTGGCTTGTTTGGATATGGCGATTCTGGTGATGGTGGTATTGATGTACCCGAACAAGAGGATAATCCTGACTGTCCTCAGCAGAAAGAATTTGTTGAGGGTCTTTATGTAGAGTTGGGAGAAAGTAGTGGGAATAAATATGAATGTATTAGAACTTGTATTACTGTTGCTAAGGGTGGTTTGAATGAAGAGATGTTGAGAACGCTTGAGTTTGGTCAGAATTTGATGGCGATTGAGGGTGAGAAAACTTGTGATGAACATGGTTATACTACTGACCATTGTAATGTGTGTGATTATGATTTGGGTGGTGGGGATTCGGAATATGGGGATGCGCTTGGCGGTGCGGAAGGATTTGCTGCTGCTATGAAAGAGTTTAATAAAGAGATGGGTGGTTAAATTGAACCTAACATTTATAAAGATGTGTGCTATGAGATTAATAAGAAGATGGTGAAAAAGATTGGAATATTGGGAGCGTTTCTGCTTGGTTTATTTTTGATTAGTGTTGCTGCTGCTGGAACTAGTTTTGATGATGCGGAAGTTATAGATGTTGATTCGGCTTTGTCGGGGGTTGGGCTTCAGGGTCAGGATGCTCATTATTATAAGATTAGTTTAGACATAGGGGATTATTTTATAGCAAAAGATATTGTGGCTTACGAAGAGGATGGTGCTTTTTATGATGGGAGTAAGGGGGTTTATTTTGAGATTTACAATCCTTTGAAACAAAAGATTGCTTCGACAGTGATTAAGGGGAGTGCCATAAAAGACTATATGGTCGGATATTCTGTTAGTTCTGAGGATGATGTTGGAGAGTATTATTTTGTTATAAGATATAAGGGGGGAGGGGATTATACACTGGAATATGGTATGGATTTTTCTGTTACTGATGTTCGAGATATTAATTCCGTGGAGGCTTCAAGTCGGGGAGATGAGACTGCTACTGAAATTGAATCTGGAACCTATACTGATTGCTGTAGTTTGATTAGAGGTGATGTGCGAGATACATATAGGATTGAGGTTAAGGAGAATTCTAAGATTACTGCTAAGGTGATTCCAGAATCTGGGGTTTCGGATAATTTGCCTGAACTTGCTTTATATTTTTACGAGGAGGATCAGCAGAAAGTATCGGGTGACGATGGGTCTAGAGGTGAGACTATTGAAGTAGATTATGTTTCTCCAAGTGATCAAACAATTTGGGTTTATGTTACAACAACGGGTGGAAATGATGACAATGAGGGGAGATATAGTTTGGAAGTTTCTGTAGATGGTGGTGGTTTGTTTGGAAAAGATTATTCTGATGAGCCAGATAGTCAATCGTCTTCTGGTTCTTCATCTACTCCTAGCTTATCGTCGAGAAATGGTGGAAGCTCTTCTGGGCTTTTTGTTTTCTTGATTATAATTTTGGCTGTGTTAATACCTTATGTTTATTTTTCTTTATGTTTTATTGGGATGGCGAAGAAAACTGATGTTGGTCCGAGGTGGTTTGCTTGGGTTCCTATTTTGAATTTGGTTTTGCTTGTTAGAATTTCTGGTATGTCTTCTTGGCTAACTCTCTTGATATTTGTTCCTATCGTGAATATTGTTTTCTTTGGTGTGGTGTGGTGGAAGGCTGCTAAAAGAACTGGATTCTCTGGGGGGTTGGGTCTTTTAATGTTTGTTCCAATTGCTCAATTAATTATGCCTGGGATTTTTGCTTGGAAGAAGAGCGTCCCTAATTCTGGAAATGATTCTTCTGGTTCTAAAATAGTAAGCAAATCTGCTACCCCGAGTTCCTCTGGTCCCAATAGAGGTTTTGATATTAAAAGTATGAAAAAATCTTATATGTTACTTGGTGCTTTGGGAGTTTTGGCTATTTCTATTTTGTTGCCTTGGGTTTCTATAAGTGTGGCAATTATCACTTTGTCGATTAGCGGATGGATGATTTCTTGGATTGTGAAGATTTTGTTGTTTGTAACCTTAGGAGTTGCTGCTTTAGTATATTTTAAGAAAGACTTGGGGGCAAAGGCTTCTGTTGGATTATCTGCAATTATATTGCTATATTTAGTCTTTAGGTTAATTGTTCCTGTGAGTGTTGGTAGTGGCTTTGCTTCTGCGACATTGAATCTCTCGAGTATCTTTAGTTATCTTGGCTTTGGATTCTATTTGTTTGTAATTGCAACTGTTGCCGTAGGGGTTTTTGGATGGAAGATGATGAAGGCTAGAAATGGTGCTGTAGATTAAAGATTTAAATTGGGTATAATTTTAAGGAAAAAATTCCAGAAAGAAAAAACTTAGGTTAGTTTATTTGAAGGAATAACCCCCTAATCCTTATACAAAAACAACAACATCGGCATAACTTTTTGCCTCCTATATCCCCCTACATACACACAGTATATATACATATATACGGAGACTGACTTCTCGCCTATTCACAGAAAAAATACCGTCGACAAAACCATTATCACACCCATCAAAATAGGGTGTCAGTTTTTAACTAGTTTTTCGATGATTTTGCGCACCCCCATTCGCGAAGTGACCTTGCCATATTTACGATATTTTTTAGTTAAATTTCTATTAGTCACAATAAAATACCAATTCTGACCATACTTATTGTTTAGCAAACTAACCTTGTTCCTTAAACTCTTTTTCTTTGTAAGTAGGGATCCTTTTTCAATTTCAAGGGCATAAATTTTATAATTTATTTCAAAGGTTAAGTCCGCGTCTTTTGTGTCATGGGTTCTAATACTGTTATGACTAATGTGTTTCTCAAGAAGTTGTTTAATTCTGGCTACCAAAAAAGTGTGTGATGGCGAATGATTCAAAATTTGTTTCACGAGAAATGTTTTATTTTTACTTTCAATTGGATCATATTCATTAGTCTTTTTGTACTCTTCTTTTTCTAATACTTCAATTTCTTTTTTATTCAACTTCTCGATATCATAGATTATAGTGTCTTCAGCTTTTAATTTTTCTAATACTGCATCATGATAATCTTGTAACCTTAACTGTTCTTGATAATGTTGCTTCTTTAATTCTTTAATTTCCTCTTGTAATTGTATTTTTTTGTATTCTTCTGTCTTCTGATATTCTTCAATCTTAACTCTTTTTAATTCTTTCTTGGTGTCTATTATTTTGCACTGTATTCTCGAGTCCTGATTATATTCCTCCAGAGATTGAGTTAATATTTCTAATTCGTTTGAATTCATGCCATTTATATTTTTACATGAAAGCTTCACAATATTTCTTTCTTCTATCTTATTATCTTTAATTCTTTCAGCTTCCGACCTCTCCCTTTCGAGGCTCAAGTTGCGATGACGGATTATTAGAAAAACTAATCCTATTAAACTAAGGGTGATTATTGAAATAATAAAAATTTGGCTTGTGATAAGGGATAATAATTTATCTGGAATTTCGGAAACACTTTTTTGAAATGCCTTAATCTTTTCTATAAGAACAGCATTAATAATTAATCCCGCGAATAAAACCAACCCGAACATCTCTTCAGTTTCCACAGGGTATTAGTTCTGCCTGACTATGCAATTTATTTACATGAACATATATCTCTGCCAGTTGTCTTTTCATGGCTTCAACCTGAGCTTCTAATAATTCACTTCTATTTTCAGATTTTACCAATCTTTGTTCTAACTCGGTCTTTGTAACATCAATCAATAAATCCTCTTCACTAATTGTATCTCTCATTCCAAGCATCTCAGAATAATAATGAATCTTATCAGACTTCTTCCATCCGAATCTAAACTTCAAGGCTGATTCAGATTTATATCTCACAAGCCAATAACAGCAACTACAATGCCTAAAATCATACATAGTCAAATCGGAATAATTCTGACCAGCTAAACTCTTCTCATCGCCAAACAACTTCCTAGCCAATCTTTTCAAATAACGATTAGCAACGTAAGGACTAAATTTAAACAGATAATCTTCAGCTCCCAACTCATTCTCTTTTATATATCTCCTAACTAATTCAGAGCAAAGCATCAACTTAATTCTTCTTCCAAATGTTTTAGAAACTTCATCTCGAATATTCAACTCCTTACAATTCAAAGACAAATCCGAAACCTTAACATTCAACAATTCGGTCGGAGATCTAATTCCTGTATCAAATAAAAACATAACAAGCACCCTATATTTCAGATTACAATTATCACAAAAAATTCTAACTTGCTCTTCATTTAGGTATACCCATTCAGGCTTCTCGCCTGAAGAATCCAGATAAGTCGTAATATCCTCGACCGTTTGTCCCGCCTTACGTGCGACCTTTTGCCACCAGTGCCAGAAAGCCTTAAAGATTTTGACAAAGTCCCGTGTCGCCTTATATCTACGTCCGTCCTGCCGTTTTATTTTGCCTCCTCGCATATCAACAAAGAATGAGCAAACTTGTTGCTCGGTTAGGAGAATCATATCATCAACATCAAGAATTTCCTTGAATTTCTTGGCTAAAAAGGTGAGTCTTTGTCTTATCGTGTTGATTCGAACAAAACTTCTGGCTCCCTTTTTGCTTGATAAGGATGTATTAATTCCGAGTTCCATATCGGTCATATATTTTAAAATTATCTCCGAGTTCTGTCTCGAGATGTCAGGAATGCCTCCTAATTCCCGCACCTTATCTTTCCAACGGGTCAGCGACCCTTCGTGGTTGTAAGGATCAATTTTCATGGTGTCAGTGTCCAAAAAAATATGTTATTTAAGTCTTGTCGACCACCTACTGGTGACATGTTCTTCAAAAATTCTTGTTTTTTAGTTTTCATTTAGTTATTTCTAAACAAAAATCTGTCCCCGCGATTGGTCAAAAGGGTCTAACGCTCCAAGAGGGAGTTCGTCCCATCTTTGCCTCTGCAGGAACTCCAAATAGGTTCGCCAGATCTTCTCGTGTAACTATTTTTCTATCTAAGGTGGGTATAACTCCGTCATATTGTTTTATTGTTTCATCTGCCATGTAATATTATTAATTCCCTTGGTAACCTCTTCTTTCCATACTCTACAAAGGCACTTTTAGTATATAAAGCTTTCTATTTGTTACCACCCCTAAATGACACTATAAATGCTCCCCAAGGGCCATTTCCTCCCATCACAAACATTAAAAATCCCTTATCCTTCACCAACCTATGGCAGAGAAAGCTTACCCAATAAAAATCGGATTAGAGGTGCACGGATATCTTAATACCAATGAGAAATTATTCTGTATGTGTAAAACTCGCCCAAATCTAGAAGAAAAGGAAGACAAACCTAATTCAAGAGTCTGCCCAATCTGCACTGGATATCCCGGATCTAAGCCAATGGCCCCAAACATGGAAGCTATGAGAAAACTAATCCAAATTTCACTAGTTCTAGGATGTAAAATCAATCACAAAGATTTAATCTGGCAAAGGAAGCACTATAACTGGGCAGATAATCCAAAAGGATACCAAACAACAATCTCGGGAGCTCATGCGGCACTCCCCACAACAAAAGGAAAGTTCCGGGGAATCGGGATCACAGAATGTCATCTTGAAGAAGATCCAGCACAATGGAATCCAGAAACTGGAAAGATAAATTACAACCGATCAGGACTCCCCCTTATCGAAATAGTAACCGATCCTGATTTCAAATCCTCCGAAGAAGTTATAGGATGGCTAAAGGCCCTTGTCCTCTCTCTTTCCTACATAAAAGCAATACGAAAGAATGCAGGAATTAAGGTAGATGTCAATGTTTCTACATACGGGGACAGAGTAGAGATGAAGAATCTAAACTCTCTAGAAAAAATTAGAAAAGCAATAGAATATGAAATTGTGAGACAAATAGAAAATCACAAAGAGGGAATAGTGCAGAAACAAGAGACCCTGGCATTTGACGAGAAGCTTGGAAAAACAATCAAGATGAGAGATAAAGAAACGGCATCAGACTATCGTTTCATCCCAGATCCCGATCTTCCATTAATCCGAATTGACAAAAAGCTTGTAGGCAAAATCCAAAAGAATCTCCCAGAGATGCCAGAAAAAAAACTTCAGAAACTCCTTAAGAAATATAGCGTAGACAAAAAGGATGCAGGCATCCTTACAAAGAATCTCGAGCTAGTCGAGTTCTTCGAAGAGCTAGCCGATGGCGGGATAGACATGAAAAAGAATCTATCTTGGATAACCATAGAACTTCTGCGAGTCTTAAATTATAATAGCAAAACCTTGGAAGATGAAGATGTCGACATCAAGCCAGCACATCTCGCAGAACTAATCAATCTAGTAAACAGCGGAAAGATCACAGTTCTTAAGGGAAAACAAATCATGAATGATTTTGTACCAAAATCCTTCGCCATAAGCAATCACAAACTCGAAATCCAAAGCATCGACAAGGCAGCAATCGAAAATCTCTGCAAGCAAGTAATCAGCGAAAATCAAAAAGTCGTAGATGATTTCAAAGGCGGCAAAGATGCAAGTCTCAATTATCTAATCGGCCAAGTAATGCGGTTGAGTGAAAGACGAGCGGACTTTAAGGTTGCTGGGGAATGTTTGAGGAAGTTAATAAAATAATGGAAATTAGAAAAGCAACAATAGCAGACCTAAAAGATATCCAAGGATTATGCAGCCTACTTTGCGAAAAGGAGCATAATGAGTATGATGGACTTATGGATCTGGACTGGGCCTTTAGCGAAAAGGGAGAGAAATATCTCATGGAAGCGATAACTAAGACAACTGATTATGTCTTTGTTGCAGTAGATGATGGCAAGATTGTAGGATATTTATCTGGAGGTATCGTAACGGGAGAAGGTTATAGAAATTTACCAAAGATGGCAGATCTAGCTAATTTTTTCATTCTAGAAGATTATAGATCTAAAGGCCTTGGAAGAATGTTCTATGAAAGTGCTGTGAGTTGGGCTAAAGAAAATGATGCCAAGAGACTCCGGGTCGAAGTTAGTCCGGGAAATGATAAGGGAGTCAATTTCTACAAAAAAATGGGTTTTGAAGAGTTTACTCTCACCTTAGAAAGAGAGTTAGAATAAAGATAAGTTTCTAGTTGAGCAGGGAAATTTTTATAAACGAATGATTGGTCGAGATTAGATGACAGACGATTTTAATAGTCCGCCGCCTTTTTATCGGGGACACGAAGGATTCGCAGAAGTACTTGCCGATAAAAGACTTTCTCGTCCAGGCAGAGCAATTAGAGTTTATAATTATGGGGGATTTTCTGGGGATGAGAAGTTATATGCAATTGGAACCGAAGGGCAATTATTTGATGGTCAAACTGGGGAACTAGTTAGGCCGGAAGATGTTTTTTCTAGAGAAGCTGCACCGGATGGTTGGAGCGTTGAAGGATGTGAACTTGCTCTTCTCCCAGAAGAGGAAATGATGAAAGTTGTGATGGATCCGAAATATTCAAGGTGATAATCAATAGAATTCTAATCTATACTTATCTCCTATTTGTCCTATCAGCACTACTAGGTTTTGCCTTATCAAAATATCCTTGAGGTACTCCGGCAATTGAAATGACTTGACTTATTCGACGCTCTTGTTCCGCATCTAACGGAATCCCCATTAACTCTTGTAGTGCTTTTGCAACAATATATGCTGCTGCAACATTTCTTCTACTACTCTCAACTAATCCTTTCATATGTTTCTCCGGATCTAAGTCCAGGTGAAATGTCCTTGAGTAAGCCCCGCTTTTTGCAGAACTAAGAAATTGCTGTTGTTCAACGGGAGATAAACTCGCAGGACCTGCATGACGGGTCATGGAATCATAAGCATAAACTAATCCTTCAAGAAATTGCTGTTGTTCCGCTGTAGAAAGACCTTCTAATCTCTCATCTATTTCATCATAAGATGTTCTCAAACTCCTTTCAAGTTCTTCTCGTGTCATGATAAAACAATCAATAAACTATTTTTAAAACTTTCTGGAAGAAAGTACCCCTTGGGTTCAGTGAATTATTTAACAAACAACCTCCACTTTCAATGAACCAACTTAAACTCATGTTCCAAATAATAATCAAGCTTAGATTGTGAAGGCCAATATCCACATTTTATTTTAGAACGATCTACTTTTGATTTCCAAAATTGACCGTCATCTTTGTTTTCAACGGGCGCCTTATAATCCCAAATTTTCATGAAGTGATCTATCACTAAATCTTTCGGTTCTTCCCTAAACGCCTGAAAAGCATCCCATGGACACGGGTCCTGCTTAACTACGTCAACAATACCTCCTAGTGTCTTTCTCAAATCCCCATAACGGGCCACCATAAAGGGAGATAACCCTGAGTTTCCAAGAGAGTGGGGGAGAAATTGCTGATAAGAACTATCTGTGACAACTTCTTCATCGCCCAAATGCACAACTAAAAACTGATGATCATGATAATCGGTGGTACAAAAAGGTGTTTCTAAATTAAGGTAGGGGGTTCCAACATTTTCAACATCATATCCTCCTTTCTGCAAGACAAAATCTAGGGCAGCTGCATTAACTCCGCAACAACCGCCTGAGCAAAAAATATCCCCTTCTCTAGAGATATAATTCCATCTTTGAATACTTGCAATCGCACCAACTGCTCTCAGATTTTTCTGAATAAACTCCTTGAGTTTTCCAAATTCATCATTTGTTGCCATATTAATATTATCAAGAACTCTAATTCCCTAGGGGACAAATTCATCAGGATTTGGAAACTTTTAAGGCTTTCTACGCCCCCCATTCCATAAACCCCCAACATTTATAACATCTCATCCCCCCACCATTACATGAAAGGTGATAGTCCAATAAATACAATTAGAATTCTATCCAAAACTCTCCAACCAGTTATCAAAACCAAAACAAATTGGAAGAACCTCTCTCCACATCTCAAAACCACTCCAAATCTCGCCCCAGCCCTCAACGCCATCCACCTCTTCAAAAAGAACAATCTCATAAAAGAGTTAGTAGACACAAAAGCCCCAAAGTTCCTAAAAGGCGGTCTAACCCCTTCTGGAAAATCATTTGGTGCACGAATCACAATTCTCCCAAGCAAACATCTACTTGACAAGGCATTCTCCCTTTTTGCTGATGATCTGACCATCCATGATGAAACATCGAACACTCACTGGGATGTCATCTTCAAAAACCCAACCGGGAAATATTCTTATCTATATACCTTAGAGAAGAAAAAGAAAGCGAAGAAAAAGAAATTCTCCGCAGTAGACGATTTTGACAAAAACCTTTCAAAAATAAATCGGGCAGTGAACAAAAAAATCAAAGAATCGCCAGATAAAACTGCCCTAGCAACTCGAACTCTCCTAGATACCAAAATGAGGGTTGGTAATGAAGTATATTACAAGGCTCACGGACACAAAGGCCTGACGACCCTAAAGAAAGGAGATATTAGGATAGAAGACGCACGGGTAACTTTCTCCTTTATTTCAAAGGATGGCGTGCCACAAACAATCACTGCTAAGTTCTCCCAAGAATATATCTCAAACCTACAAAAGATTCTAAACAAATCTAAGAAGTCTGATTTCATTTTCACAAACGATTCTAAAAAACCCCTAAAAGATAGAGACTTCTCAAAAGCATTCAAGGAATATTGCGGAGAGGAGTTTTATCCCCACATTGTTAGGTCCCACTACGCAACAAAAAAAGCAGAGGCATTTTTGAAAAAGCATAAGAAATCAAAAAAAGCTTCCAAAAGCGAGATCGATAAGCTCTTCACCCACATCGCTGAGAAGCTCGGCCACAAAAAATATTCCAAGGGTGAGAAAAAGTGGAAGACAGATTATGGCGCAACAATTCATTATTACATCCGACCAGATTTTGTAGAGAAAATCTTGAAACTTAGGAACTAATGAAAAATCGCACCTTCCAGTAGTAAATTTTCATCGAAAGCTTTATAATCCAAATATTACCAGAAATATAATGAAATTCAGTAACACATCAAAGATTTCATTGATATTTTTAGTTGGATTTATGATCCTTGGATTTTCGGCCATTGCATCCGCAGGATGGATCGATGACGAAGCAGCATGTTTATGTCAAAGGGCAGATATGAATGATGATGGAATTGTGGATTTCGCTGACTTTTCTTTATTGGCGTTTAAGTATACCTCTACGGATTGTAATGAAACAAATACTTGGTGTGAGGGGGCAGATGTTAACCGGGATGGGATGGTAGAGGACCCGGATTTTGATTTATTTAAGACGTTTTACGGAGATACCTGTGCTGCAGGTAGTGAAGAGACCTGTGATATAGATATCTGTGCTCAGGCAGATATTAATGAAGATGGAACTGTGGGCTTTGCTGATTTTTCAATATTGGCATTTAAGTATAATTCTAATGATTGTAATGAAACTAATTTTTGGTGTGATCGTGCAGATATAACTCAAAATGGTAGTGTAGATGACGACGATTTTCAATTCTTAGTCGCATATTATGGAGAGACTTGTGTAAGTCCAAATTCTTGTTTATGCGCTATGGCAGACATAAATAGCGACGGAGTTGTTACTGGAGCAGACTATACTGTCTGGGCAGTTCAATTCGGATCTACTGGCTGTAGCGAAATTAATGATTGGTGTGGCGGTGCGGATGCGAATCAGGATGGAGAAGTTAATGATCCAGATTATGATGTCTGGGCGGCATTCTTTGGAGAGACTTGTAATTTATTTGATGATTCTGTTTGCGAATTAGATTTATGTGATCAAGCAGACATAAATAGCGACGGAGTTGTTACTGGAGCAGACTATACTGTCTGGGCAGTTCAATTCGGATTAACTGATTGTAATGAGACTAATAACTGGTGTGGTGGTGCAGATACTACTCGGGACGGAGAAGTTTCTAACTCTGATTATGGAATCTGGGCAGCATTCTTTGGATATGATTGTAGCACTGGAGAAGAGATCAATGAAGAACTTTCTTGTATGTGTTCAAGAGCAGATATTAGTGGTGATGGATCTGTAGATATTGGAGATTATACTCTCTGGGCAGATAATTTTGGATCGACAGAGTGTAATGAGACTAATGCTTGGTGTAACGGAGCAGACACTACTCGTGACGGAATTGTGAATGATGATGATTATTACCTTTGGGCGGTTTATTATACTGAGCCCTGTGGGGCCGTAGAGGAAGTTACATGCGAATTAGATTTATGTTCAAGAGCAGATATTAGTGGTGATGGATCTGTAGATATTGGAGATTATACTCTCTGGGCAGATAATTTTGGATCGACAGATTGTAATGAAACCAATGCTTGGTGTAACGGTGCGGACCTATCGAGAAATGGAGAAGTTACAGATAACGATTACTATTTCTGGGCGATCTACTATGGAGATAATTGTAGTGCAAGTGGAACTGAAGATCCGGCACTTACTGTGACTGCTGAATGTAATGATACTGATTTTGATCTTGATGGAAAGGTAGACATGGCGGATTTCATAGCCTTTAGAGAAATTTTTAATTCTGACAATACTAATGACACAACAAACTGTTCAGCAGATAACAATTGGTGTAATCGGGCAGATATAGATAAGGATGGAAATGTTACTGACACAGACCTTGCCCTTTTTACGTCTAATTTCGGAATGACTTGTCCTGTTCAAGAGCCAGTAATACCTGTAGTAATTATAACCTCTGGCGGTGGCGGTGGTGGATCTAGCAGTGGAGGATGTATTATTAATTGGTCTTGTGGAGAATGGGATTCCTGTTCAAATGGAACTCAATTGAGAAGTTGTATTGATGAAAACCGTTGTGGTACTCTTGCTGAAAGACCAGATTTAAGCCAATCTTGTAATGAAAGTTCAAGTCTTGATCTTCAACAAGCCTTTTCATCAGAAGAACCTGAAGGACTGATAGGAAGAGCTTTGGCAGCAATAACTGGTGCAGTTGTAGGATCCGGAGAAACATCAGGACTAAGAATTGCAGGATACTTTATCATCTTGATTCTTATTGGAACCGGGGCAGTTATTATCTTTAGAAAAGTTAAGAAGAAAAAATAATTGAATATTCTTTTAATTCGACGATGATTATTTAAATCTTTAATCCCTATGATCTCCATGATAAATTGGTTGATTTGGTTAATCTTGGCATTATTAATTCTATTTGGAGTAATTGCAATCCTCATGGCTAAAAAAGGCAAAAAAAGGCCTACAGATTATTACAACCTCTTCGTTATGGGCGTTATCTGGCTTCCTTTTGGGATTATTATGATAATCTCAAATCTTACCATTGGAATCGTTTTTATCGCTCTGGGGGCCTCCTACATGACTGTGGGGCTAGCTCACAAGGATAAATGGGATAAAAACCATAAAACATGGAACCAGTTAGGTAAGAAAGAGAGAAAACTTAAGCAAATCATTCTAATCGTTCTAGGAGTACTCCTCTTCATCGGTCTACTTGCCGTTTACATGGCAAGAAGAGGAATGTTTAGTTAGGATTTGGAATTAATATAATTAATCACAACAATCTTTATATATTGAAACTTGCAAATCACTCTTGTTTACCTGAACCAGAACCCACAGCTCGTTGAATTCTTCCTATTAATTTTCTAAAATCTCTCATCAGATAATTATTTATATCAAATATCCCTAATAATATAAGAATGGCAAAAAACGAAAAAAGAGTTGATTGGAATCAGGTCATTGGAATGATAGTCTACTGGGCGATCTTTCTAACCGCAACCATGGCGCTTTTCGAAAGAATGCATATCTTCCCAGCGACGGTACCTTTCGGAGTTATTGGTTGGACCGTGCTCGTAGAGCTTCCAAGAGTAGTCTTAGGATACGCAATAAGTTTAATCTTTTTTAGAAAATAAAACTCTAATTTGATTGATAAAAATTTATAAACAGTTAGCACTTAAGACAATAATGATATCCGCAGAATACCTGATTATAATTGCAGTTTTTGTGATTTATTATTTAGCTGTACTGATTACAGAAAAGAGGATCATCAGAGAACCTCAAGAGATTATCGGAAAATTCTTGTCTGTTATCTTACTCTATGCAGGAGTTTCATTAATCTTTTTTGCACTCACTGGCCAACCCTTCCTAGGCGCATCCCAGGAAAACTACAACCTGTATATCTTCATAATCGGTTTTGTTGCAATGCTTTGGACAATCCCCGAACTTCTAGAGGAATTCAAATGGTTTCGCAATTTTACAAAGAAGAGCAAGAAAAAATAAGAAATAATGCCATAAGCTTTTTATACCGTCTCGTCTTTCTGTAAACATGGCAAAGAAAAAAGAGAAAGAGATGACATGCCCAACTTCAGGGGGACCGTTCCCTTGTAGTGGTTTGATGGCTATACTGATCATTGTATTAGTATGGGTTTCTCCAGCAACATGGTCAAAGATTGTGATCACAATTGCTGCGGCATTAGTTCTTCTTGGCGCAGGCGGACGAGCTTGCATGAAAGCAAAAAAGAAGTGAGGTGATCACTATTCTTTAAAAAATTATTAAGTTAGCTGGAAGTTTAACACTTCCAACAATTTTTCTACATACCTGGGAGAACTATGTCCTCCAAAAAATAAAAAAAATAAAAAAAATAAAAAGGAGCTGGCGGGAATTACATTCCTTCGCTAGCGATGTCTTCAGCCATTGCATTTGAGTCCGCCATTGGCGCTTCACTCGAATCAGCATCTCCAGAATTTCCTCGATCTTCTCTCGGTTTATCAAATGACCGATCATTATCTCGTGGAACCATTGGTTTTGCTTCATTAACTGTCAACTTTCGACCGTCAATTTCCTTTTCATGCATATCTGCCATAGCTTTCTTAGCTGCTTCATCGTCTGCGATAGTTACGAATCCGAAACCCTTTGATCTTCCAGAATACTTATCTGAGATCAAGTTAGCTTCTTCAACGTCAAAACCAGCTTCAACGAAAAGCTTTTTCAAACCTTCGCTATCTACACTCCAAGGTAAATTACCTACGTATAATTTCATTGTTTCCTCCCATGTTATTTAATAATTGTAATAGAAATCTCATTGTTGCTTTGTGTTCTCTTAGTGTTCTCTTAAAAATATGAAATTTCGAGTATTCTTAAAGCTATCTATTCCGAAAATTTAGCCAAATTAATTGATCACAATAATTCTTATATATCCTCCTTCCATCTAATTCTATGACCAAAGAAAAAAGAAAACCAAATGGATTCGTCGACTATCTCTGTGCTAGTGTGGCCGGATTTCTTCTCGCAGGGATCTTTGGGGCTTCATCAGTGGGATTTAAGGATTATGGAACCACAACAACAAGGCCCGGACCAAGTAAGGGAATAGAATTTCCCTATTCAACTTCGGTCTTCAAAAAAGGATATGCTGGATGGACCCAAATAAGTGGAAGAAGAAACGAATCATGGAACGAATCGTTAGATATTGAGTCAAAATGTGATATGGCTGAAGCAGGATTACTTTTCGGGATGGGAGGACTTACCCTTGCATGTGCTGGGACTGCGATAAAAAGATCCCGAGAAGAAGAAGATTCTCCCGAGGAAAATTAAAAATGAGGTTTGAGGATCATGTACGCCTATCTCTCGAAGCAATCAAAGAGGAAAATCCAGATATTCTTGAGGATTATCCGGATCTGGTTACCAAGATAGTTCGCGAAACACATATTTGGATGGACCACCACTATCGGCAGGGAATGGGGACTATAGAACACCGAAAGTACCTTCATCATGAAGGGGGAATTGAAAAGACAAGAGAAAAATTCTCCAAGGAATACGGGGAAAGGTGGGGAGAACTTGCCGAACAAGAAGCTCGACGACATATCATACAAGATTTCGGGAGAGTTCCAGATAAATATTATTTTTTTAGATTCTCCTTCAAGCCAGATTAGCCCTTATTTTCAGGGCCATTTTTCTTCAAAAACGCCTTAAAAACCTTTCTGTAAAAATTTCACCGACGCTAAGCCTTTAAAACCCAAATTAACCTCTCGAAGTCATGGAATCATTAGAAAGTCAACTTGGGAAAGAATTAGCTAACCTAGATGTTTCAGAATCAGATCAAAAATATATTAGGTATTACCTGGATCTAATAAAACAAAAAGATACTCCTACCTCTGAGCACTCGATGAGACTTGCAATTCTTGGACCCAAAGTTGCAAGATGCCTCGGTCCAACCATGGATCAAAGGGCAATGCTTTTCACAGGGGGGCTTCATGATATTGGTAAAATCGAAATTGAAGATGACGTTCTCAAAAAAACAAAAGGTTTTAGTGCCGAGGACATGGAAAAAATGGTGGCCCATCCAATAATCTCCTACCTCATCCTAGAAAAAGTTGATCTTTGCTCTGCAGAAATGGCATTAAGACACCACCACAATCAGGAAGATGGATACCCTTCCACAGAGGTGATCAACAGACTTTCTAAATTAACAAACGGAGAAAAAGCTAAGATAGAATATCATAGTCTTATTTTCTCTCGTTTGGATGTTTATGATGCTGCAACAAACAGGAAAAATGATAAATATGATGGAAAGGTACTAACTCCTGAAGAAGTTCGGCCAATATTAATAGAACAGAATCCTGAAGTGGCTAATGAGGTTAACACACTTTATGATGCCGGAGTTCTCGGAAGCAAAAAAATAATTGTGCCGGGTATTGAGATTATGGTGCCAGGAAAAAAAGATCAGGGCGTTTCGATTGCCACAACGATTAACGAAAAAGCTTAGTCCTCCAATAATCCTTAAAAACCCCTTCTCCCTAAAATACTTATGAAAAAGAAGAGGTCTATTGTTGAAACTGTATTCGTTAATCTTGTAAGCTTTCTTGTTTTCCTAATTATCCTAGGACTCACGAATGTGGTAGCAATTACGATAAATAATCCCCTTCTGACAAGAATTGTGTTTTTCCTAAATTCCTGTGTCTTTCTTATATTTGTTCTATCAGTAATTATTCTTATATCAAAATTATTTGATCTGATTTCTTTTCCATTCAATCTGCCTGTTCCATTATTCAATGCAGCGGCAGGAATAACCTTCGTAATATTCCTATTCAAGATATTCAATCTTCTGGGAGATATGTTTGGGAGCGGGTTTACATGGGTAGAAAATCTAAACATCGCACTAACTTACTTTTGGGTTTCCATAATCATCATATTTATGGGGTACGCAAGATTACTCTCTGAAGCTCGTAGGGCACGTTGTCCTCCAATAGAAAGAATAGAAAAGAAAGGAAAAGAAGTCAAGTGGTCTGATGTGGGAAATGAGGCTCGTGGAATCCTCTACGATATTTTGACAAATATTCGGTCATTAGTAAGACCAAGAAGAAAGAAGAAGTAATTCTAACTATGCAAAAAATTCAACAAAAATACCTGTGATAAATATTATCGTTATAATGGTAACAATAATCCAGTTCATTGGGACGACAAATTCCGGTTCTTTTTTGGAAGACTTGGACGCCTTATTCATCAGCACTATCAAAATCCCAGTAATTCCTCCCGAGATAACTCCTCCAATTCCCAGAATCATCGCAAACCCTGCCATATCAAAACTAGAAACAAACAAATAAAGGAGAAGTGGGACTATCGCAGAGAAAACAAAATTGACCATTGGAGAAGATTTCAAGTCATACTTAAACAAATCTTTTACTGAGAAGGCCAAAACAAAATAACTGGTCAGCATTGTAAAGATACCCAAGATAGTTACGAACGGTCCAAACGAAAGTGTTGCAACCTCACTAACTTCCTTTCCTAAGACTCCTACAAAGACTGCGCTAAATAGGATATAAAGAATGATGGGGATCAAAGTTCCGAGGATAATTGCTAATTTCAATTTCTTTTCCTCGCCCTTAATTTCTCTACGTAGTTCGGGAATAGATGTGAAACCTAAAAGGGCAAACATCACTACTCCAACCGGAAGAGCAAAGTGCATCATGTCTACCGTCATTAAATTCGGAGTGGAGATTTTTGGAAGAAACCAGAAAAAGATTCCCACTACAATTCCAATTATTGCCATGACCCCATAAGTCTCAATTTTCTTCAATCCTTTCATTCCCTCATGAAGAAGAAGTGTCATAACTACCCAGAATGCAAAACCTAGAATTAGTGGATTGATATTACCTGGCAAAAGTCGAGAGAGACTTTCTCCCTCACCGATGAGATAGGCCAACAGGGCAGAATAAATCCCAAACAACATAGCAAAGAACATAACTCTTTTTGCCCATTTTCCAAGATACTTCTCCGCATATCCTGCAAGTTGATGGATCCCCCTGGTTCGAAGAGTAACTTCTCCCAGAGCCAAGTTAGTAAAGATCATAACTGCACCAAGAACAATAATCCAGAATAGTCCCGCAAGGAATCCAGACTTAGCAAAGACATAAGGCAATCCCAATATTCCTGCTCCGATAATCGTTCCACTAAGCGTAAACATCGTTGCTAAGAATTTCTTACTCATCTTATCACCTAAAGATAACAAGATCACTCTGTCTTTTATATCTTTTGAAAAGCAAGTGCGTTTGATTCAGAACGGGTTTTTCGGAGGGTGAGTAATTCGCTTCGAGCAAAACAAAACCTGAGATAACTTTGCGAAATGCAAATTGCGAATTAGAACCCCTGTGCGTTTGATTCAGAACGGGTTCGGAGGGAATCGAACCCCCATCATCAGGGCCGAAACCTGACATTCTATCCATTAAACTACGAACCCACAAAGGTCGGGGTTTATTGAAACAGCGGAACTGTTACTCTAAACTACGAACCCACGATAGTTAATCATTAGACCCCAAGTCAATTTATAAGATTAACTAATTCCCAAAAGATTCATCATTACTTAGTGCACCTAAATATTTATAAACGAAATTTTCATCGTCATGTTATGGAAGAAACAGAAGTGACTACTACAGAAGAGACCGCAGCTCCAGAAGCTGAGGAAACTCCAGTAGAAGAGACTGCTGAATCTGCTGAAGCACCAGCTGAAGAAGCTGCAGAAGAAACAGAGGCTGAAGAAGCAACTGAAGAAGCTGCAGAAGAAACAGAGGCTGAAGAAGCAGAGGAACCTGCAGAAGAGGAAGCAACTGAAGAAGCTGAAGAAGCAACTGAAGAAGCAACTGAAGAACCTGCAGAAGAAGCAGAAGCTGAATCTGAAGAAGCAGAGGCTCCGGCTGAAGAAGCAGAGTCTGAGGCTTCCGAAGAAGCGGCTGAGTAAATCTTTTACTAACTTTTTTATTTTTTTTAGGCCGCCGAAGCGAGAAATCGCAAGGCGTTTCCATTTTTATGTTCTAGAAAGGACTATGTCCGACCATATAAATGGTTATAAACCATAATTCCTCCGAAAATTCATGGCAGGAAGGGGAATTAAAAAATCAAATTGGAATTATACTACTGGGAAGAAGAACCCAAAAAAGGGAAGAAGAAAAAGAAATCTCTTGAAGAGATTAAGACCTAATGCCTCACAAAGGCCAGATTCTCAACCCACTTATTGTACTAGATATGACGGGTTTTTCAGAAGTTGTGACCGTGCACAAATTGGAGAGAGATACGCTCTAACTCAAAATCTAGAGAGATAAGTCGAAAGCTTTCGAACTTCAATAATAAACTTTTTATACCGAATTCCCAATTAAATACTAATGACGGTTGTAGTTCAATGGTAGAACGTTCGGTTGTGGTCCGAGAGACGCGAGTTCGATTCTCGCCTTCCGTCCTTTAATTAAAATGGTGAAGTCAATGAAAATCCTTGGAAAACAAGTACTAATCTTGTTTGTATTCTCTGTCTTAGTTTCAATAGCAATGATCATACACGGCATATTCTTTGATCTAGAATTTGAACAGATAAGAAGATTAACCTTTGAAGGAATAATCTTCACCCTTGTAATCATCTTCCCTGCAATAATCTTTCTCGAATGGGTTTTTGACATAAACAATAAAAAGAAATTTGACGAAGTAGATAGGAGATTAATCAAACTGGAGAAAAAAAGAAAATGAAAACGCAAACAGTAAAGGGCTTTCAAGATTTCATTGGAGATGAAGCCTTAAAGAGGGAAAAAATTAGAAAGATTATTTTAGAACAATTTGAGCTTTATGGCTTTGAGCCAGCGGAGACTCCTATAATCGAATTTGAAGAATTTATCAAGGGAGATAATCCCCATGATGACGCAGTTCGAGACGTATTCAAATTGTCAGATCGGGGAAAGAGGAAATTAGCCTTAAGATATGAATTTACATTCCAATTGAAGAGATTGGCAAAAAATCAAAAGTTGCCATATAAAAGATATCAGATTGGTTACAATTTTAGGGATGAGCCCATAAGGGAAGGAAGGGCGAGGCAGTTTATTCAGTGTGACGCAGATATTATCGGAAGCTCAATGAAAGATGAAGCTGAATGCTTAAATCTTGGAAAGAATATCTTTGAAAAGATGGGAATGCCAGTTAAGATTTATATTAATCATAGAAAATTAATCAACGAAATTTTAGTTGATGAGGGAATAGAAGAAAAAAATAGGGAACAGGTTATTAGGGAGTTGGATAAGCTAGATAAGTTATCCAAGAAAAAAGTTGCGGATAATTTGAAGGGTCTCGGGGCGGAAAAAGTTTTAAAGATTTTTACTGGGAAAGAGAAGGATTTTGAAAAGTACAAGTTCTATGGAGAAATTAAGGAACTGAAGAAATTTTGTAAAATGTATGGAGTGAGTGTGGAGTTTCGACCATTTTTAGCGAGGGGACTTTCTTACTATAATGGATCCGTTTTTGAAATTTGGTCAGAGGAGTTAAATGTATCTCTTTGTGGGGGCGGTAGTTATTTGGTTTCTGGGATTCAATCTACTGGAATTTCATTTGGGATAGAACCGATTTTCAGATTATCTAATGTTCAGGGCGAGGGCGCGAATTATCAGGTGATTTCTGTTGGAAAGGACACTGAAGCGATTAAACTAGCAGAGAACCTTCGTAAGAGGGGTATAAAGGTTAATTTAATCCTTGACAAGGCAATAGGCAAGGCACTTGACTATGCAAACTCAAAAGGTGTAGAAAAGGTAATTTTTGTAGGGGACGAGGAAGTCAAATCAGGAAAGTTTAAGGTTAAAGATATGAAATCTGGAGAAGAAAAACTCCTAAAAGAAAATAAACTTTGATTTACTTTTTCCCGCCCTTACCTTCTTCTGCTTCTCTATTCTTCTTTCGTTCTCGAGCAGCAGCTCGTCTTGCTTGTTTTTTCTCAAAGTTGTCCTCTGCCGCTGCAAGAGCTGCAAGAGCGTCCTCAGGATCATCATTCCTCACACTATCTACAAATGGACTATCTCCAGAGAATGGAGGTTCCCTTCGAATAACATTAAGAACCAAATAATATGGATCTCGGCTGTTTATCGAATGGACTAAAAGGAGAGTACCATCACTTTGATCATAGGGCCTTGCAGAAATAAGATCCTTAAAAGTTAAACGAAATTCTCCCTCATCAGAGCGTTGTTCGATAAGCTCTCTTCTTTCTTTGGGGGAAACATAATTAGCACCTTCAAGAGAAATCACGCTACCGTCCTCTTTTTGAAGTTCACCAGATCTATTTTTATTAACTATAACTTTGCCTTCCTTTACGTAATAAATTGTGGGTTCATTTCCCATACTAGAACATCATTAGTCTCCTTTTAAGAATTATTGTGATAAATAATATACCTAATCTCCTTCATTAATGATCTCAACGATACTCAGTTCTTTTCCGCTCCTTTCTTTTCCCCGTTTCATAAATTTATAGATCAAAACTCCGCCAGCATCTTCATAACGTATATTTTCCCTCTTTGATCTGGCCATTTCCTTAGCTAGAAGTTCATCAAATTGCCTTGATTTTTCGTCAGATTTTTCCCCCTCAACTGAAGCCAGATGGCTCTTCCATGCCCAGGAAGTAATATATGCCATCCCAGTCAATTCCACATCATGACCCTTTCCCACAGGACTCGCATAATAGCTCCCGTCCTCCTTTTCTAGAAACTCTAATTTCCCCCCAGTCTTATATCTCCTTACAACCGCAGGTTCATAGATTATATTCATGATCTCCGCTTCACTTAAACTTTCTCCATTTTCATCGTTTTCATCCATGATCCAGAAACTTGCTTTCACCTTATAAGATTTATTGTTCTACACTATCTACATCATCCGAACCATCATTCAACAAGTCTAATTCTCCTTCGATTTCCTGAAGCTCTTCAGGGTGTAAATTCAAGGTCATATGAATCTCATCAAAATGAACTGGCTGCCGAAGGAAAAGTTTTCCGTTATTTGACAGGTGTAAAACTGGAACAAATGATGCTAACTTCTCCTCTCTCGAAGGGGCAAGATGAGAATATTTCATATGGTCATTATCTGGATGATCCACATGTACCTTAACTCTCGCAAAAATATTTTTAACCCGGGTTCTCAGTGGAACATGTGTTCCTTTAGGTAAAACAACTAAGATAGATTTCTCCGCTTGTCTGCCCTTGATCTCTCTCTTGATTCTTCGATTTTCGGTATCAATTGCCTTATTCAAAGCGCCCATCAATTCCTTAAGGGTCACTTTCCGGTGTCTTGCCATTGGAGTTCGAGGAACAAGGATGGGTAGTTCATTCTCATCAATTTCTAATCTTTCAATTTCATATTTTCTTTCCTCTTTTCGACCATAAAGTGCATCATCGAGACTCTGGATATAACTATTAACTAATATGTCCGACTTTAGTCTCAACAATAAGGAACAAGCAAGTAAGACTTTAGATGAGATAAAAAAATCTGCTTCCTCAAGTTGGCTAATCGCTTCGACATATTTATCTGCTAAAATTCCAATGTCAATATCCCAGGGATCCAATTGTTCAGTCTTAATTAAATCATAAATTAAAGCTTGCCATGAAAGCTCTTCACTGGTAATTAAATCAAAAAATTGAGATTGGTTTATTCTATCTACGTCCTCTTTTTCCCTCATGAAACATTTATATATGGCACTATTAATAAACATTTAGATGCCAAGTAGATAAAAAGAGATCCAGTTGGTGTCACTCGGCAATTACAACAGAACCGAAAGGTTTAAATAGTATTCCGCATTAATTATAATATCACCTCTTTTTCCCCAGGAGAGGGCAATAGGGCATCTTTTTGAACGCTTTATTGCCACTCCTAGGGTTTATATTATGTTTAATATTCGAGGCTGTATACCTCATATAAGACCTAAGCTGGATTACTTGTAATCTAAGGCATTGAAAACAAAACTGTGATATTAAACATGAATCCCCTTTTCTCCCCAGGGTTTCAAATTTCTTCAAAAAGAAAAGAGTTTATAATCCCAACAAAAAATCCATAATTCGTATAAGACCTACGATAACCAAATGAGGTTAAGGCAACGAACGGATTTATATTTTTTAAAAAATTTAATTTTTTTTTTTGAAAAGAATCCCCACATTAATGTTGGGGGATGATTGCCCTGGGTATGTAAACACTTTAGAATGGTAACGTTTATAAATAATAATAATGCCAGTTATTCATGGGCAAGGTATTTTCAACGAGACAGCAGAAGTCATCTACATTAAGTATGTCAGGACTTCGGAAGAATAAGCCTCAGTATATAATTATACATTCTACAAGGAAACATCCGGAATTTGAAGATGTTCTTAATTGCCATAAGGAAAAGGAATGGGCTGGAATGGGCTATCACCTATTTTTATCTGATTCTGGAATATTGACTCAGGGAAGGCCATTTGAGTTAGAAGGGGCCCATGCCGTGGGTTTTAATACTAATTCTATCGGATTATGTATTTATTCTTCTAATGGTTCACTTAGTCCAAAAAAATAAGGTTAGGAAAAGAGGTAATCAGAGATTTACAAAAACAATTTGGGAATTTAGAATTAATGCCCCACACACTTGCCCAGGTTATGTATAATAACCGATTATTAGAAGAAAGGGGATTAGACCCCCTGCCCGGAGATATTGGGGTTGCTCATGATGAGGAATTTTCAAGATTAAAGGAAGCGGCAGATAGTCTTGCTGGAAGATTAAATACTCAAGGTCACGAGGGACTAAAACTTTCGCTTAAAGCTCTTAAGAATTGTCCTGGCGAGATATTTTATAGCCTTATTTAGAAGATGGAAGAGAGATATATTGGGGTAGAAAATGAACTAATTTCCTTTAAGGATGGCACTGAAGTAGAATTCGGTGATTATTTTAAACAGTTAAAAGATTCAGTTGGAAAAACCCACGATATCTCTGGAACTTCAATTAGAACTGATACGGGGCATGGTTTTTATGTGGATGGCGATGAAATTGAAATATTAACTCCTCCTATTGCCCTTAACAGGGGATTTTCTAGTAGACTTACCGATTCTTTGATGGCTGGCAGGGATATTGTCCTTGAAGCAACCCCCGAATTAGAACATACCGGTTATTCTATGCACTGGAATTTATCCGATAATGACAATATTATGGGCAATAGGCTATACGAAGCTATTGCCATACCTTTTCAAATGTTTGGTCTAACGCCACTTTCCACGGGATTTAATTTGCGTCACAAGGATTATAGATTTGAAATATTGGGAGACTCCCTAACTCGGGAGAATCAGATTAATGCAACGGCCCTATTGCTTGGCGCGAGTCTTTGTGCTATGGAAGAAAGGAAGTATACTCCTCTGAGATTGGCAGATCGTAGTTTTTCCTCGGATGATGCGCAGGAGATATTTATTTCTGATGGGAGATATAGTTTTGTTGATGTGGATGTGCCAACTGCAGGCTTCCAAGGTAAAATGCAAGTGCAACAATATTTAGAATTATTTCACCGTTGGATAAGTCCCTTCGTTAGACGACTTGGAACAAGAAGGGAGGCCTGGAATCTGGAATCTTTTATATTTGGAAAAGAAAACTTGGAATTTGACGATTTAAAATATTTTGAATTAATAGAAGGGGGAGGGGGGGCAGTTGATGGCATTTATAAGCCGATTAGTTTAGCTAATTCTGAGAAGTCTAGACAGGTGTTGGTAAAAGGTGAGACTAAACGAGAACTTCCCTTAGAGTGCAGATTGCTTGGAGCAGTTGTTGGAGAATTAACCGACATAGAGGAGTTTGGATGGGATCATTTGTATTATTCTAGGGATTATGGGAAGACAAATGTGAGTGGAATTGGAGACATTTATCGGCATATGTCTTCCACCATTAAGGGCCTTCCAAGATTTAAACCCTCCCAAGATTTTCCTGAGGAAAAGCTAAAAGAAATTAGTGAAGTTGCCTTAAATGATGAAATAAAATATGAACCTGATAAGGATTTATCGGCAGAATCAGTTCAAGGATGATGCAGTGAAACATCCTAAAGGTACTGGAGAAGGTAATTAAAGTGATATCCTTAAGAAATAGAAAACTGAAGAGAAGTTTAGAGGGCACAATTTCCAAGTTACATGGGGGGAGAGATTTTTCTGGAGAGATAAAGGTATCTGTTTATGATATTGAAAGCGGGGTTAATGCTTCTGTTGGTGGAAATGATTCTGGTTGGGCAGCTTCTATAATTAAAGTTCCAATTATGATTTCTACCTTGCAAGAGATCGAAAAGGGAAGCCTGACGTCGAGGACAAAACTTGAAGTAAATCACGAATTTATGTTAGAACCCTGGAATTATGTTTCTAGACTTCCAGATAAATCTAAGATCGGGGTCAAGGAGTTGATATACCGCATGATTGTTGCTTCAGATAATGAGGCAACAAATATCCTGGCTAACCATATTGGCATTGAGAGAATAAATAGGGATATGTGGGAGTTGGGGATGGAAAATTCTATGTTGGGACACTTGCTCTGTCCAGGAGCCCAAAGATATACCTCTCCAATGAACCCAGACGGGAGTAATATTACTTGCCCTAATGATATGGTGAAGATTATGAGGCATATCTACGACGATTCATTTTCAAAATTGAATTCACGTGTTCGTGCTAATGCGGATAAATTTTTGGATATCTCTCCACCACATTTATTGGATACTGGGGAATTCAGGAATAGTTATATCAAAGCAAAAGCAGGATATATTAGTGATCCAAAAGATGGCGAAGATATACATGAGGTTGGAATTATTGACGATCATCTGGTTGTCTGTGTTATGCTGAATAAAGTTAAGGATGCGTGGTTTTTCGATAGAGGATTATCGGATCGGGAAGGTGAGTCTCCCTGGGCTTTTCCAGTTTCTAAAGATGGCTATTTTCAACATGATGGTGATTATTTGATGGACCCTTCTTGTGTTCAGGGAACATTGAGTGGAATGAAACATCTCCCTGGGGGAGTTATCCATAGAAAAATTATGAATACTATCGCTAATAATATTTAAAAGTGAACCAGATTATTCCTTATCTTCTAACTTAATCTCAACATTCTTTTTTTCGAACTCTGTAAAGTGGCATCGCCCACAATAAGCTCTTCCTTGTCCAAGCGATAAGAAAATACCTGGACCACATCTCGGACATGATCTAGCTTTAGAAACTATTTTACCATCTTCAATCTTATACTTAGTATATTTCTTAGAAGTAGGCTTGTTAACATGTTTCTTCTTACCCTTAATCTTAGACTTAATTACCATTACTTAGCCTCCTCCGCAGGTGCCGCTTCCTTAACTTCGGGTTCAGCAGGAACTTCAGGTTTAGGCTCACCAGAGTCATCCTTTGAGGATTCAGTTGCAGGAGCTTCTTCCTTTATCTCCGCTTCAGCAGGAGCAGCTTCCTCAGTCTTTACTTCTTCAACAGGAGCTTCTTCCTTTGTTTCAGCTTCAGCAGCTTTCGCTTCTTCTGCAGCCTTCTTAGCGTCTTCCTCAGCTTTCTTTGCAGCATCCTCAGCAGTTTTCTTTTCAGCTTCTAATTTCTTCCTAACTTTCTGAGGAACTGTTTCAACCTTATCCTTAGCTTCTACAGAATCATAAACAAAAACATCTGCACTAAAACTATGTTTACCAAAATTTGCATTTATCCTATTTACAACAATTAAGTCTTCATCAGCACCAGCAGCCTTCTTAACTTCATCATAAGTCGGATTAGTATCTGATTTAAATTCAATTACAATTTCATTTCTAGACAAAAATGGATTCTTATTTTGAGAGATAATTTTAGATTCCATATTATTTAGTCTTAATAGCAAACTCGCCTTCCTTGTTTATTTCCATGTTTTCTGCCATCTCAGATTTTTTTGAATCAAAAATATGGATTCGTCCCTTAAATGTTTCTGTTGATGGTGTCTCGCCACATGCAGGGCACTTATCTCCAAAATAAAGAGTTTTACAGTTCATACATGCCTTTTCCTTAGATGCCATTATTTCTTAGCCCCCTTAGCTCCCTTAGTTGCTTTAGCTTCCTTAGCCACAAGTTCTGCATTCTGTCTCTTTAACTTTTCCTTATCTGCCTGAACCCAATCAAGCTTACCAAGTCCTGGTTGTCTCATAGTCAAACCAATCTTTGGTTCTTCACCACGATAGGAAATCGCAACAATTCTTGCGATACAATTATCTCCTTGAGCAAGCGTTTTCTTACCGTCCTTTCCAGTTAATGTACCTGTATCTGAGAATGAAACAAAGTCATCCATTGTCTGAGAAATATGAATCATACCACGAATAACACCCATATTCATGAATGCACCGAAGTTTGTAACTTCTTCAATTGTACCATAAACAGCTTCGTGCAATTCTGGCCTGAAAACAATTAATTCAAAAGTAGATTCGTAATAAGCAGCACCGTCGCCAGGAATGATGATTCCTTCCTTTACTTCCTTAACATCGAGAACTGAGACAACTGTCCCAATATCTTTGTCTTGGAATCCAGAATAAGATTCTTCCAGCTGAGTACGCACAGCTTCGTCTGTAGTCATCCCAAACTTATTCGGGTCAACCCTGACATGATCCGTAACTAGAACTTTCAAGAACATAATCTATTGAGAAAATTTTGGTTTATAAAGCTTGCGTTGGAAGTCTAAATAATCTGCAAACTCTTCTTTCCGCGAATGGACAAAATCTTGTTATCGACCCTATTTTTTAGCCCTTTATCCAATGTAGCAAGAACAATGGGCTTTCCAAGTATATAATTAACGATTTTAATGTCAACATTGGGATGTTTACCTCCAAGTTCGACAATTTTAGGACCCAAACCCTTCAAAATCTCAAAACTCAACCCCGCAGCATCCCGATCGATAACTTTTGTCCCCTTTTGATCTTTCAAGTTGCCTAATTCATTCAAAACTTCTTGAGGAACGATCCATTCAATGGGCTCATCAAACAACTGCTCAGCTAGTTCTGCAAAGTCAATCTTTTGTTTTACACATGTCAAAACGAAGTTTGTGTCTAATATGATTTTCATAAAATAGAAATGTAGAGAAGATTTATATAACTTCTCTTCCTTAAACATTCATGAAAGAGGCGGCAGTCATCCTTGAGATTATCCGTAAAGCGCGTAGGGCAATAGATGAAGATAATCCCCGAGAATTAAAATATTTATCAAATCAAGTTATTAGCTCCGCGGCAATTTCTCAAGATCCGGATAACACCATTCTTGCAGTCCTTATCTATTCCTTGGGAAAGATTTTCGAAAGAGACCATTATAGGAAGATGGAGGGTTGGGAAGGAATTCGTGCAGCAATAATAAAAAACCTTGATCTATCAGCAAAAAGTCTTGAAAAAGACAATCTAAAAAACTTCAGAATCTACATCGGAAGACTAAGAAATTCAATTAATAAAATATCAAGTAATCTAAAACAATATATCACAGACGTTTTCGAAAAAGCAAAGATCAACAAGGCATTCAAACTTTACGAGCATGGCCTTTCCTCAGAACAAACTGCAGCAATGTTGGGTGTCAGCCTTTGGGATCTCGCAGGTTATATCGGGCAATCAACAGTTGGTGAAGCAAAGGTGGCAATGAGCATGCCTGTCGCAGACAGAATCAAAATCGCCGAGGATATTTTGGGATGAAAAAAGAATTATTAGATTTCATTAAGAAAGCAAAACAAGCTACCTATGCTTCGGAATCCTCTGTAGAAAAAAAAGGAGAGGACGGAGGTAAGAACTACAAGGTAGAAGAAGGAGATTGGACTTACACCGATACCTACTTTGGGAATCTTGTAGATTGCGGGCAAGAACGAATTTATGAAAACGGGAAGGTAATTTGGATGATGGCTTATCGGGGTGGAACATTAGAAAAGTATGACAATATGAGCAAAGAAGCTTTTGGATTCTTAAAAAAATGCATCAGCAAGGCACCCGAAGAATTTCCTGCAAGGGGCCCAAAAAAAGTAGAAGAAGGAGACTGGGTTTATGAAAACAATTGGGAAGGAGATATTGAAGGATTTGTTGGGGAAGAAAATATCTATTTCAAGGGAAAAAAGATTTGTTTTAGAAACTATTTTGGAGGGTTAGTAAGGAACAGAAAATGAAAATTAAAAAAAAGATTAAGGATAGAAAAAAACTGATAATAAAAATTCTTCTTATTGTGTGGGCATTGGTAACGATTGCATTCATAATCGGAAATCCTGTGACACTCCTTTTATTTCATAAGACTACCTCTGCAATTGTGGGGTGTGGGGGAATAGGGGAGTATTATTCTAACACGAGTTTTGAGGAAGATTATGAGATTCTAAGTGCAGATTATGGGCGTTGTGGAGATTCTGGAAACGGAACGATATTCAATTCAGGATTTCATATTTATGCGAGGCAAGCAGATAAGTTGTGTGATGGGGGACATTTTGATTGTAATGATTATTCTAATGCTGTTGTTTGTTTAGGAGAAAAATATGGAATGGAATGTAAGCCTATCTTTTATCTAATGTCGGGTAATGGTGGATGGCTTGGTTTAGTAGGAACACATTTCAAGACCTTCTGTGAAAATGGGGAGGTTTATGATTAAATGAGATACCTTATATTCGATGCAGGTGCACTAATCTCCCTAACCATGAATGGATTACTTCCAATTCTAGAAAAATTAAAAAAACAGTATGATGGGGAATTCATAATCACTCCTGCCGTGAAGAGAGAGATAATCGACAGGCCATTAAAAATAAAAAAATACAGTCTTGAAGGAGTAAAGATGAGGGACCTCCTAAATCGGGGAATTCTAAAACTTTCTTCAAGGATAGTTCCAAATTCCAAATTAGATCAGGAAACAAAAAGACTTCTTCGTATCGCAAACTCTGCATTTCGTGTGGAAGAGTCAAGAGAAAAAATCAATCTTATCCAGGAAGGAGAGGCTGCTTGCCTTGCTTTTGCAAATCTTTGCAAGTGTAATAATGCAATTGTAATTGATGAACGAACCACAAGGATGTTAACCGAAGCCCCAGATAGCTTAAGAAGACTCTTCGAAAAAAAGCTTTCAAAACAAATTAGGTTAGATGAAAGATCCCTCAAGGAATTTAAAAATTTCAGATTCATTAGATCTGCCGAAGTTCTATTCATAGCATTCAAAAAAGGCCTATTCGATCTAAAGGCAGATAAAACCCTTCTTGATGCACTTCTCTATGGGGTTAAGTTTAAGGGTGCGGCAATCTCTTCAAAAGAGATAGAAGAGATGAAAAAGTTGATTTAGCTGGCGGGGACATAGTATAATAATAAACTTTAAATAGGACCGTTCCCTATAATTTACATGCTGTATAAAGAGTTGGAAGAGAAAAGGGGAAAAGTAAGAAGATTTATCAAAGCGAATCCAAAAACAACTGCAAGAGAAATAAAAAAAAGGCTTGGCATTAAGGTTGAAAAAGCATATCTGGAGGGAATGAGAGAAGCTTTTGAGAATGCCAATATAAAATCGCTAAGAAATTTCAAAAGAAAGACGCGAGACGAAAGAAGGAAAATAATAATAGATTTTATAAAAAAACATCCCAAAACTGGAGGACATACCATTTCTAAGAAAACAAAAATTAATGTTTGTAATGCATTCAAAAATATCCAAGAAGCGTATAAGTTTGCTGGAGTAAAATATCCTCGGAAAAAGTCTTATGAAAAAACCTCTGAAGAAAAAAGGAAGAAAATTATCCAATTAATTAAAAATAACCCCGAAATGACTTCTTCGGAAATAACAAAGAAAGCAGGAGCTTTTCCTTATCGGCTATTCAAAGATTTGAGCGAAGCATATGATCTGGCGGGAATAAAATGGATAAGTGGCCCAAAAAAAAGAAGTCTCCGGATAAAGAATAAGATTATCTCCTTTGTCAAAGAAAATCCTGGGGCCACACAGAGAGAAATAAATAATGCTTGTAATACTCATGTTCAGGAGATATTCAACAAAGGGATATTTGAGGCCTATAATCTGGCGGGAGTAAAATTTCCATTTGAAAGATTAAAATTGTATGGCATTGGTTTAAGGGAAATTAGAGAAAGAGCGAATAAATTTGAAGAGGAAATAGCATTAAAATTAACGGGTTTTGGGGGAGTTAATCGCTTAGTTAGATCTAAGAATGGAATTGCAGACATTGTTTTTGAAAGAAGGGGAAAAAAGGCAATAATAGAGGTTAAGGATTATCTTGCAAAACCGATTTCAAGGGCACAAATTAATCAATTGAATAAATATCTTGAAGACTTTAATTGTAATCTGGGATTTTTGATCTGCCACCACAAACCAAAAAAGAATAAGTTTTTAATAGGTAAAAATAAGATAATTATATTGGAAGACTCTGAACTTAAAAAAGTCGCAGGGTTTATGGGGCTATAGTTTAATGGTTTCAAAACATCCGGCTCCAGCCCGGAAACTGCGGGTTCGATTCCTGCTAGCCCCATAATCTAAAACAAAGAAAGGTAATTAAACTTCCCAGACATTATTTTATCATGGAAAAAAGAGGGCAGCAGTTAACGATAGGAACCCTAATCATAATAGTTCTAGGCATTGCAGTTCTAGTATTCTTAATTTACGGATTCTCCACTGGTTGGGGCAATCTTTGGGGAAAGGTTACCTCCTATGGCGGAGAGAAAGAAAATGTTGACACCATAAGACAAGCATGTATCATGGCTTGTCAACAGGGGGCATCCAACAGTTTTTGCATTCAGAAAAGGAATCTGATAATGGCGAATGATAAAACCACCACTGGAAGTTGCCTAGCTTTCGCAGAGAGAAATCCCACATTGGGAATGGAGGGGTGCGATCTTTGTTCCGGCCCTTCCGAGGAATGTATCTCTGACGGAAACCCAGATCCCAATTGTGTTGGGGAAGGGATTGTTGTTATGGCCGGTAACTTGCCAGTATATGCCCTAGAATCTGATGTAGAAACTATTAATGGAACCCAAAATCTAGCGAAAATAAAATCCGACCTAAATATCCCTGACAAATTTTGTTATTGGAATGCTACTCAAGAACTCTATTCTGAAAAATGCCCTAACATGTCAAAAGCGGAGATAAAAGAGATTTTTGATGCTAAGAAAAACTATCGTGAGGAACATAATTCTGGTTGGGCAGAAATTAACTATGATTGGGATTACTGTGTGGACATCATTTTCAATTACACCCTATGGGATAAAAAGAGGGAAGGAAAGAGTTCTGCGGCTGGTTTTTTTGATACGGCGGGGAAGAAATTTTATCTTAGTCCCTATGTCACTTGGACTAAAGAGCATATTTCAAGGGTGATGTATCACGAAGGATTACATTCCATGCAAAACTTGATTAAAATTAGTTCTTCAAACGATTCTCATGTGGGGGAAGGGAAAAAATATGCTGGAGGCGAGATATCAAAGGAACAGGCAAAACCGGTCTGGGTTATTACTGATCGTGGAAGGGGCCGGGATTTTTTTGAAGAAAGTAAAGCTAAAAGTTATTGTAAGACTCTAAAAAGTTTTATTGGGGGGGCGATAGATATAGTCGAAGAGAAGATCTCTAAATTGAAAAGAGAACTAGTGGAGTTAGGGGAGGATGATGGTTCAAAATCTCTTATTGAAGCAAAAGAAAAAGAGTTGAACATAACAGTAAAGGAGTACTCGCTTTTGAGAAGTAAAAATTCATTTATTCGGTCTAATTGTTACGAACCCCACCGTATACAACAAAAAAGTTATTTTGAAAATCTTATCACAAAAATTAGGGGGCTCTTCGAAGATATTCCAGATTACAAAAAGAACGCAACACTAATTGTTGATGAACTTGAGAAGTTATATGTCGAAGCATATAAGATTTCTACCGAAACAACCACTAAAGGCTATGTTGGGAGCAAAGCAGAAATAGATCCACGACTTTCTGAAGTCCAGAGATGGTGGTTAGATCAGACTTCTCCAAAATGCGAGATTATTGAGACTCCAGAAACAGCAAAGAAAGTTTTAGACAAATTTTTATCTGGAAAAGATTTAGATGCGTATTACTTTCAAACTCACCGGGAACTTAGTGGACTTATATTACAATACAAGGGAACCGAATATGAAAAGGAAGTTTATGATTCTCTTTATGGCCGTCTTCCAGGAATAGCACGTAGCGATACTCCCGTAGATGATGGAATAGATTTTGCATAATCCTTCCCCTCGCAATATTTATAAACATCATCTTCTTAACTTAAACATGGTAAAAAAAGTGGTGACTAAGACAGTTACTAAAACAGTTCATGATGATGACGGTTCTAAGAAAACAACTGTCAAGGATAAAACTCCTAAAGATAAGCCAAAAAAGAAGAAGATGACTGCACGGGAGAGAGAAGAACTTCTAATCGAAAACTTTGTTGGACTTCAACACGCAATGACAAATCTTTCAATTAAGTTTGGTACATTATCTGATAACATTACAAAACTTTTAATGGTCTTCGAAGAGTCTGCAAAGAATTTTATGCAAGGCGGAAAGGGCGATGACAAGGATCTATTGAAAAAGATAAACTCGTTGCTTGATCAGAATAAAACTATTGCGAAGGGATTGGTTTTGATGGAGGGAAAGCTTAGGGGGCGTTCAGATACGCAACCAATGCCACAAGCCGCACCCATGCAACCGAGCATATCTACACTGCGACCAAAACCTAAGCCACTACCGTCAGCATGAATGGGGAAATTTCTTTGATGGCCGCAGGACCATTTGTTAGGGAATTTATGTTTACAGTTCTAAGAACAATTCATTCCCAGAATATTTGTTATGATGATAAAGTATGTATTAATGCAGATTTAGTTCCAAGAGTTTCAGAAAGAGTAATGCATGCTTCCATGAAGGAAAGAGAAGTAAGGCCAAAAACAAAAGAACTAAGAGAAGAAATAAAAATGCAAGAATCAATTTTACAGCAACCAATTTCTCCACCCTCCAGGCTCAAAAAAGTTTCCCCGCAACAACCGCCCCAGCCTCCAAAACCTCAACGGGCAATGCAAGAACCTCCACTTCCACCCCCCGCTCCAGCCCAACAGCCAATTCAACAACCCCCCCAATCACAAGCCACACCACAGATGCTTCCGCCACAAGCCGCAGGCAGGCCTGGCGCCCCATCCCAAGATTATGGTAGAATCAACGCATTACTAAGTGATCCCTCAGTTTCGTCCATTGAATCTTCCGGACCCGGAAAACCAATCGTGATTATTAGGGCAGGTCAAAGACAATTTACAAAAATCTCACTTAATCCGGTGGAGACAAAAGCACTCCTAGAAAAGATCGCAGATTCCGCACACGTCCCATTGATGGAGGGAGTCTTCAGAGCAGCAGTAGATAACTTTGTAATCAACGCAGTAGTATCCGAGATGATCGGATCAAAGTTTGTAATTAAGAAGCAGACCCCCTATGGATTATTAGAACCCGCGCAACAAAGGTAGATTTAAAAGATAAAAAAACCATTTTATTCTATGCAAGATAAAATAACTCCAGAAAAGCTTGAAAAGTATTTCAAACTAACTAGCTGTGCACTTGCTCAGGTAAAAGAAAATATAATTGAAGGAAAAGAAGAAGGGGCAAAAGAGATAATTGACATGGTTTCAAACTACTTATCTGATGCAAAACACTTTGAAGGAAAAGAAGATTTAGTAAATGCATTTGCAGCATTAAACTATGCACACGGATGGCTAGACTCCGGAGTTAGGTTAAAAATCTTTGACGTTAACGACGATAAACTTTTTACGGTTTGTTGACCCCACAAAAATATATATTCCCTATCACAATAATCTTTAAAAGAACAAACTTCCCAGCAATATCATGGCAGCAAAGATCATTGTAGTGACCGGGATCTCGGGAAGTGGAAGTAAAGAATTCTGTGAAAAATATCAGCCAGAAGGAAAGAAGGTAAAAATCTATAAAACTGGTGAAATGGTTTACAATCTTGCACAAGATGATCCTACGAGTCCTCCAATTCCTTCAGAAAATCTTCTAAACTTGCCCCCAGAAGTGATGGCATATCTTACAAGAGAAACCTTTGCACAGATTCTTGCTAACCTTGAGGAAGATCAAAAGAATTACGATAGAATAATTATCGATACACACGCTCAGTTTTTCTGGGATCACATCTTCCACAATGCATTTGACTGGGATTACCTAGAGGGAATACCTATTGATCTGTTTATTACAATTATTGATAAGCCTTCCAGTATAAGTAAGGCCCAGGAACTTCGAGGAGACGGACGTTCACAAAAGAATGATTATCGGGATCTTCTACTTTGGCAAAATGTAGAGGTTAATACAACTCAGGGATGGGCAAGCCGTTTCAAAAAGCCAATGTACGTTCTTTCAAGAAGGCAAAATCCTTCAGTAATTGATAGCCTTCTAGACAACTGGTTCTTCATTTATGCGAGTTTCCCAATGACTGATGCTGATGAAGAGACAACAAGGAAGATCAATGAGTTTAAAGAAAGATTAAGAAATCTTAGAAAAGAAATTGATGGGCAAGAGACTCCGATAATCGATCCAGCAGATATCGATGTAGAAGAAGATCAAATTCTTGGAGAGAAGGTACTGGACGCAATTAATACCCACACAGTACACCGAGATCTTTACTGGGATATCAGACAAGCAACTCACGTAATTTCAATCTATCCGGATGAGAAGTCTCCGTTATCCAAGGGAGTAAGTGATGAGGATACAAAAGCAATGCTGACTGGGAAGTTTGTAAGTGTAATCTATCCAAAAACACGGAGAAGCCCATTCATGGATATTGCTCATGAAGTATTTACAAACGAAGAAGAATTCTTCGAGTACTTCAAAAAGAAAATGGCTGAAGACCTTAAGAGGTTCAAGCGAAAGAACGATTCAAACGAAAATGAGTAATATAAAAACAATTAATGAGTTGACTCCGGGAGAGATTGCTTCAATCTGCGATCATACATTTCTAGAACGTGCAGAATGCTACAGAACCATCGTTGAAAAAGGGCAGAGCGGGGTAAGAATGTATCGAGAGGCATTCGACAACTTTCTAAGGGGAACAATTCATGGGGAACACGTCCCATATGCCGTTTGTATCCAGCCGGAGGAAGTTGAGCATGCAAAAGAGATCATCGGTTCAAGAGGAATAAAAATCGCTTCAGTAATCGGATTTCCAGAGGGGCCAAAGTATAGTACCGAGTTTAAAATAGGAAGATTGGAAGATGTTGCAGATGCGGGGGCCGATGAAATAGACTTTGTTGCAAATTATGATTTGGCAAGGGCAGAGGATTACCATTTAATTGCTGAAGAATTTAGTAAGATCGGACAGATTGCCCAAGAATACGGAGTATTAAGCAAAGTGATTTTAGAGACTTCAGAGCTAACTTATGATCAAGTCAGAGAAGTTTGTGAAATCGCGAACGAAAATCACCTGGACTTTGTAAAAACTTCAACAGGATTTGGTTCTGGTGGAGCAACCGTAGATGATTTAGAAATAATGAGAAACAGTTTCTCCAAGGGAGTTAAGGCTTCCGGAGGAATAACTCCTGAGAACCTACATAGTATGTTATACGCCATGTCCGGAAGATCTGACGGAAAGATAGATTTAGACCCAATGAAAATCAGAATTGGTGAAAGCTCACTTCTAAAAAAGCTAGCAGGAGAAAATGGTTCGGAATCTGGTTATTAAAGGAAACTCCAAAATGGGCCCAAATGTCGGAATCTTTAATCTTCCTGCAAAAAAAACATGTACTCCCACTCATTGGTGTCTTAAGGGAAAAAATGGAAAGCCTGCGTGCTATGCTCTAAGAAACAATTTTCAATTTCCTTCAGTGATCGCTGCAGCAAAAGAAAGATTAAGACTTTCGAGAAGAAATGATTTTGTAAATTTAATGGCTCAAGAGATAAACCAGAAAAAGATAGAATTTTTTAGGTGGCATTCCTCCGGAGATTTTTATAGCGAATCTTATGTGCAAAAAGTCTCAGATATTGTGGCTGCTTGTCCAGATACATTATTTAGAACAACCACCAGAAGGAGGGATCTAACTGCCCCCATAGTAAAGCTAGCACAACTACCAAATATAATCGTCAGAGAAAGTCTTGATGATGAAAGACCGACTCCTGAAATGGGGCTACCCTTTGCAGCAATCGGCCATCTGGATATTGTCAAGCAAGGTAATTCATATGAATGTCAAAATCTCTGTCCAAAATGTGATTATCACTGTTGGAAAGAGCCTACTGATATGCACTTTCAAGAACATTAGGCCTAAATAAGAATCTTTAAATAAGAATCTTCATTTATATCAACATGAAAAAGTGGGTGATGAGTCTAGGTGGTAGCCAGATTGTTCCAGATAAAGTAGATTATAAATTTCTAAAGAGGTTTAGGGATCTCATCGAGAGTCATCCCTCCCAGAAGTTTGTTGTAGTAACTGGTGGCGGATCAATAGCAAGAAAGTACATTACCGCATTGAGAAAACTTGGAAGTTCTAACAAGAAACAAGCCCTAACGGGGATTGCGATAACGAGACTCAATGCAGGACTTCTTGCAAAATTCTTTGGAGTAAAAGCAAATGAGATAATTCCAAAAAACATGACGAAAGTAAAGAATCTTCTAAACAAAAATCAAGTCGTTTTCTGTGGCGGACTAAGATACAAAAAGAAAAGTACTTCTGATGGAACTGCAGCAAAACTCGCAGTTAAGCTCAAAACCCCCTTCATAAACATCACTAATGTCAAAGGCCTATACACCTCGAATCCAAAAACTAATAAGAATGCAAAATTTATCAAAAAAATCTCTTGGAAAAAGTTCGATGAAATCGCAAGCAAGATAAAGTTCAAAGCAGGACAACACTTCGTTCTAGATCAAAAAGCAGCAAAGATAATTCTAAAGAATAAGGTCCCAACCTACATCGTAGGATCTCTAGATGATGTAGATAAGATTCTCCAAGGCAAAAAGAATTTCCAGGGGACAATTATTAGTGGGTAATCAACATGAAACTAAAAAAAATCTCATCAAAAGCAGATCTTTCAGTCAAAGATTCCAGCGAAGGATATCTTATAAACGCGCCAGAAAAAGAAGCAAGAAGAATTATTGAATCTCTAAAACAAAAAAAGTCAAACAAAATTATTGCAATCCTTGGACGGGACGACGCATTCAATCGCAGAGCAATAGAAACACTGAAGATCAACTACCTGTTCTCGCCGGAACTGGGAGATAGAAAGGACACATTAAAACAGAGAGATTCTGGACTTAACCACGTTCTCGCAAAACTCGCAAAAGAAAAAGGCATCCAAATTGTAATTGATTTTGATGAAGTTAGCAAGTTGAAAGGAAAGGAGAAAGCACTAAGAATCGCAAGGGTTATTCAGAACATTAAGATTTGTAGAAAAGCTAAATGCGGAATTAAGATAATCGGAAATGCGGAAGAAAAAGAATTGAAAAGCTTTGGCACTAGCTTGGGGATGTCAAGCCCACAAACTGCAAATTGTTGCAACTTCTAGGCTACTCAAAAACATATAAAAAGCATAATATCCTCCCTTTAGTGAAGATGGTGGACATATCAGCTATAACCGGTTTTGCAGTAAGTGGATTCTCAAATGTTGTAGATCATATTTCTGCCCTTCCAACGAGTGAGGCAATTATTTTCGATATAGCAATCATTCTAATTATCTGTGCAGTCTTCGCATTTATCGCGAGAATGCTTCGACAGCCACTAATTCCTGCTTACGTTCTTGCCGGTCTTATTATTGGGCCACTAGTTCTAGGATTCATAAAAAATACTGAGCTTATACTCGCCTTTTCCGAGATCGGAATAGCATTCTTGTTATTCACCGCCGGATTAGAAATCTCCTTTAGAAAGATCAAGGAAGCGAACTTGAAGAAGATTGCTATAACCGGAGTCCTTCAAGTTGCAGCAATCTTCGGAATCGCAATCTTCGCAGGAAAATTCTTAGAACTTACCATGATGCAATCAGTTTACATCGGTATCGTTATGGCTTTCGGTTCAACAATGGTTGTCATCAAACTTCTTGCAGACAAGGGGGAACTAGTAACTCTTTATGGTCGACTTATCTTAGGAATACTTCTTTTACAAGATCTTGTAGCAATCTTAGCCATCGTCGTTTTCATGTCTGGCGGATTTGCAATATCCCCCATCGTGGCAGCAATTCTGAAATTAGTGGCCATACTTGTCATTGCATTCGTTCTTCAGAAATATGTTCTTAACAAACTATTCAAATTTGCAGCAAGGTCTACAGAACTTCTGCTCTTGTCATCATTAGCAGTATTGTTCCTTTTCATCATCCTAACATATGTTGCAGACCTCTCAATTGTTATTGGGGCATTCATCGCAGGTGTTTCTCTTGCAAACTCTCCATTTAAGCTCGAATTAGAATCTAGGATAACTCCACTTAGGGATTTCTTTGCAATTCTATTCTTCGTAGCACTAGGTATGCAAGTAGTTTTCTCTGGAGTTGGTCAGTACATGAATCTCTTCTGGTTCTTAATTGCTGGAGCAATAATTCTCAAACCAATCATAACAATAATCTTTCTAAGAATAACTGGTTATAGGCCAAGAACAAGTTTCTTGACTGCAATCTCTCTTGCACAACTATCAGAATTCTCTCTGATAATCGGGATGTTGGGTGTAACTCTTGGAGTAATCAATATGGAAATATTCTCAACAATTATACTGGCAACAATCCTAACAATGGCATTAACTCCGTACCTCATTAAATACAAGAATTCACTTTATCAATTCTTCAAATATCCTATGAAGGTTTTCAAATTCCTGCCAATGTATGAGAACTTAGAATACAAATCAGAACATCAAAAGAGTATACTTCTTATTGGGGCACATCGGATGGGCAGCGTACTTCTAAAGGAACTAATGAAAAAGAAGGAAGAAGTCTTAGTAATCGATTATAATCCCGAAATTATTAGCGCACTAATGAAAAAGAAAATCTCCGCAATCTATGGAGATATTTGTAGTCCCGAGGTTATTAAGAAGGTAGGCACAGAAAAACTCAAAATGGCCATCAGCACAGTTCCGGATTACGATCAAAATATACACCTTCTAAAGAAGATCAAAGCAGAAAATCCGGATGTAAGAGTTATTGTGACTGCAACAAGAATTAGTGAAGCTCTTCATTTCTATGATATTGGGGCAGACTACGTAATCATGCCAAAAATCGTTGCAGGAGAGGAAATCGTTGGAATAATGAGGGATAGCAAAGATGCTCTCAAGAAAGCCAAGAAAAACCATCTCAAGCATTTGAAGGATATCCATAATGTTTTATTTTGATAAAAGTTCTGATTAAAAGAATTCCAAATGAAGATATCAACAAAAGATTTATATACCTAGTAAGACTGTTCTTACCATGGCTCAAATTGGCATAACAAAAATGAGTTCTAAGGGACAGGTCGTGATTCCCTTAGAAATGAGAGGAAACATCGGAGAGGGAGATAAATTAATAGTTATGACAAACCAAGGACAGATTATTCTAAAAAAAGCTGATGATTTTGATAAGAATATTGAAGGAGATTTGAAATTTGCAAAACGGACGGAGGAGGCGTGGAAATCCTATGACCTAGGAGAGTTTACCTCTATGGATTCCGAAAAATTTCTTGAAGAAATGGAAAAATGGTGAATGTAAATTTTCATCCTAAATTCAAACAAAAAGTTAGCAAACTGAAAGATTCACATTTATTAGGAAAAGTAAAGAAACAAATTAAGAAAATAATTGAAAATCCCCATGTGGGTAAACCTATGAGAAACATTCGGAAAGGAACCCGGGAGGTTTATATTAGTCCATTTAGACTTTCATATGCTTATCTTGAATCCGAAAGGAAAATAATAATTTTAGATTTATATCACAAGGATAAACAATAACAACCCATTCCTAAACTTTAAATAATCCCTCCACCACCCCTAAACATGGCCGATGAACAATTAATTATTGAGTCGCTTTCCCCAATTGAAAGAAAGACTATTCCAGTACTTAGTGAAGACTCACAAACTGTAGGGGAAGTAACAAAGAAATCTGATCAAGATAAAACAACCACACTTAGGGCAATAGAATACCTAAAGACAAAGGAACTTGTTGAAACGGACACCAAAGAAAAGAAAGTAATCGATCTTGGAATCCTCGGAGTTAACTATCTAAAAAAGCAACTTCCAGAGAGAGCACTTCTAGACAAACTATCAGAAAAGAAATCTATCCTAATTGGAGAAATAAAAAATGTTTGTAATCTCAACGATAACGAAGCAAAAATCGCTCTTGGAACACTAAAGAGAAAGGCACTTATCGAAATCAAGCAAGGAAAAATTCATCTAAGTGCAAAATCCAGTGAGATTGCAAAAAAAATGCTTGAAGAATTATTCCTCGAAAAACTCCCAATTGATCTTGAAGCACTAGAACCTCAGGACAAACTTGCATTTCAGAATTTAAAGTCAAGAAAGGAAATTATCCAAATAGTTGATGAAAAAAAGATCTCTGTTAAGCTTACAGAACTTGGAAAGAAAATTTCCAAAAAAAATCTAGACAGCAATCTAATAGAGCAACTAACTCCTAAGATGATAAAGCAATCTGCATGGAAAGGAAAGAAATTCCGAAGATATGATATTACCTCTCCAGTACCTAGAGTTTACGGTGGAAAAAGACATTTTACAAATCAAGCAATCGACCATGCAAAATCTATCTGGTTAGAAATGGGATTTAAGGAAATGACCGGAAATCTAGTCGAGACGGGATTCTGGGTGTTCGATACGCTATTCACCGCACAAGATCATCCAGTAAGGGAAATGCAAGATACTTTTTACATAGAAGGATTGACTGGAAAACTTCCAGAGAAGTGTAAGAATAAGGAAGAGTGCGTAATTTTCAAAACAAAACAATCCCATGAGGGCGGAGTTGACGGCTCTAAGGGATGGCAAGCCGAATGGAATGAAGAAGATGCAAAAAGAGTTCTTTTGAGGACACATACCACCTGTTTATCTGCAAGAAAGCTAAGGGAACTAAGAGATACAAAAGAATTCCCTGCAAAATACTTCGCGATTGGGAAATGTTTTCGTAACGAAACAGTTGACTGGTCTCATGGATTCGAATTTAATCAAACCGAAGGAATAGTCGTCGATGAAAATGCAAACTTCAGACAATTAATTGGATATCTAACTCAGTTCTTTAAGAAAATGGGTTATGAAAAAATAAGAATTAGGCCCGCGTACTTTGCATACACAGAACCATCATTAGAGATGGATGTATTTCATCCAGTGCATAAGAAATGGGTAGAGCTTGGGGCTGCAGGAATGTTTAGACCAGAAGTTACAATCCCAATGTTCGGAAAACACATTCCAGTTTTAGCATGGGGCCCAGGATTTGATCGAATAATGACTCAATTTTTTGGAATTAATGATCTACGAGAATTGTACAAAAACGATATAACTAAACTAAGGGAAATGAAATCCTGGAGAGAATAATGGAAAAAGATATGTCGTTTAAACAGCTATCAATGGAGACAAGGGAAGTCACAAAAGAATTTGCAAAGCTAGAAAAAAAGAAGTGGACTCCAGAAACGATGGCTACAGAATTATCTAAGCAGTTGGGAGAGGTGTCTAAACAAATTATGATGCTAGAAGGTAATTACATTCCGCAGAGAGATCGTCTTCCCGAGTATGCTCACTCGAAAGAACAGTTGGCAGATGAATTATCCGATGTACTTTTTATAATCTTGAGGATTGCAGACCATTATAAGATTGATTTGGAAGAAGCTCACCTAAAAGAATTAGAATTAGCTAAAAAATGGTTCAAGGAGAATCCCGCATGAGAATATTAAACAATAAGTTTGGGGGAGTGAAATAATGGAAATGCATGAATTGAAAGAGTTTATCCAGGTAGAAGCAGACCGACTTGCAGAACACTTCGGACAGTCTGAGACTGAGATGAAATACCGATCTGCATTAAAACTTGCAGAGGAGTCTGGAGAATGTGTTGGAGAAGTATTAAAGCACCTGGGACTTCAAAGACAAGATAAACTAGATGCTATGGATGAAGCAGAGCTTGGGAAAGAAATGGCTGATGTGATCTTTGTAACTATGATAATGGCACAGAGATTCGGCGTAGATATTGAAAAAGCAATGAAAGATAAAATGGAAATCGTGAGGGGGAGGAATTACTAATGACAATACTAACTCTAAATCGTAAAGAACTTGAAAAGAAAGTTGGCAAAATTACTTCAGAGGTAGAAGATAAAATCACCATGATGGGCACACCCATAGAAGAAGTCACAGATGATGAAGTCTCCGTAGAGGTTTTTCCTAACCGGCCAGATCTTCTAAGCCTTCAAAACTTTGCAAGGGCAGTTAATCAGATTAGGGGGAGGACGAAAGTTGCTAGTTTTAAGATTAACAAACCAGAAAAGGATTATTTTGTTACAGTTGATAAATCGGTTAAGGGTGTGCGACCGTTTACTGCGTGTGCAGTAGTTAGGGGATTGAAATTTGATGATGAGAAGATTAAGAGTGTGATTGACATGCAGGAGAAGTTGCATGGAAGCTATGGTCGAAACCGGAGGAAACTTGCGCTTGGAATATATCCCCTTGAGGAGATAACTTTTCCATTGAAATATACTACAGGTAAACCTGACGAAATTAAGTTTCTGGCGCTTGAGGCTAAGCGTGAAATGACTGGACGTCAAATATTGAGTCAGCACCCTACTGGACGTGAATATGGACACTTACTTAAGGGGTGTGATCTATTTCCTATTTATCAAGATAGTGCCGGGGAAATTTTATCGATGCCCCCAATTACGAATTCGCATAAGACTGGGAAAATAACCGAAAAAACGAAAGAGATTTTTATTGAGTGCTCCGGTTTCAGTAAGGAATATTTGAGAAAAACTATCAAGATCGTTGTGTCTACTTTCGCGGAGATGGGTGGGAAGATTTATGCCATGCAGGTAAAGGATGCTAAGGGCGGAAATTTTACATCCCCAAATATGGATTCAGAAGAAATGCAGTTTGATATAAAAAATATCAACAAAAATCTTGGAATCGAACTTAATGAGAAAGAAATAAAAAAGAATTTGGAGAAAATGGGCATCGGATATGAGAACAAAAAAGGAAAATCTATTGCCCTAATTCCTGCCTATAGAACTGACATCTTACATTGGATTGATCTAGTTGAAGAAGTAGCAATTGCATACGGATATGATAATTTTGAACCCGAAATTCCAGAAATCTCTACGATTGCAGAAGAAGATCCGGCAGCGAAGACAAAAAGAGTAATCGGAAATGCTCTTGCAGGCCTAGGACTTCTAGAAACTTCCTCATTCCATCTAACAACAAAGAAGAATATCAAAAGAATGCATTTCGATTATAACGACTTTATCGAAGTTGAAGATTCAAAAACTGAAAGGGATGTTCTAAGAATGGATATGCTAACAAATTTACTTCAGATTTTCTCAGAGAATTCCAACTCACAATATCCTCAAAAGATTTTTGAGATGGGCAAGGTCTTTTCAAAAGACACAGAGAATAAAACCGAAACTGGAATAAAAGAATCCGAAAGTCTAGCAATTGCACTAGCAGATGAAAAAACAAACTTTACAGATCTAAAGATGATCCTTGATTATTTATTCAAGATGCTCGATATAGAATATACTCTAGAAAACGCAGAGAATAACAATTACATCGCAGGCAGAGTCGGCAAGATTCTCGTAGATGGAAAAGAGATAGGATTCATCGGAGAGGTCGCACCAAGAGTTATGAGTAACTGGAAGATCAAAGTGCCAATTGCCGCATTAGAGATTGATCTTGGTCAGTTGTTAAATTAAAAAAATTTAAATTAGTTTTTCTGGTTCCATTAAGGTAACATTCTTGCAAGCTTATCTGGGTCGTAACGATCTTTCCAGAATCTTGAAGAACGGTATTCCTCCGGAGTCCTTCCCCCCACCAATACATCTATCAGAGTTTTTGTATACATCGCATTGAAACCCATTTCCTTGGCCATATCAAGATTCATCGGATCACCAGTAACTAGGACCAAGTTATCTTTGCCGACGCCATCCATCCTTTCAACGATCTTCCCAAAATCCCATACGCCACTTCCCAGTACATACCCTCCGAATACTGAATTTGCATTAGTTACTCTGGCCTGAGGTATATTTCGATCACTAGCGAATATTGGGAGGTATCCCCTATCTGCAAGATCCTTACAAATTGTCATCACATCTGGGCCTTCATTTCGGAAAACTAGAATCCTTTTAGTTTCACTTTCCATTAGGTTTATTGCCTCCTTTCATTAAATTTTCCTCAATCTTGCCACATGGAGAAACCTTACAAATTAAACCGGGGACCTGGTTCTCCAAACTATGTTTGATTATGCTCTTAGAAACTTTATTCACGCTTCCAAGATTCTCCTGGGGAATCTCGCTAAATCCAATCCTTTCAAAAGAGGACCGAACTTCACCGTATCCTGGAGTTTTCATGGAAGGCACACAAAAGCAAGAGATATTATTTTCATCTGAATTCTCCCTAACAAATTCAATCAACTTGTGCTTGGCCTTGATATAGGGCACTAGTAATGAGCAATCATCACGTAAGGACCATTTACTTCCAATTGTTATGATTCTGCCATCTTCTGCCGCATGAACGTTTCGGGATAGCATATCTAGGGCCTGAGAAACATATCCCAGATTACATTGCATAGTAATCTCAAAATCTTTCTCCATTAGATCTACAGGCCTTCTAGCTCTTGCGAAGCCAGCAACACATGCCAGAACATCAATTTTTGGGAGAGATCGCCTTATCTTCCGTAATATTCTTCTAAATGCCTTCTTATCGGAGAGATCACATCTAAATGTGCTGTCTTCAGATCTACCGATGGTGAATACTTCGAACTTTCTCTTGGCCAACTCATCAGAAATGGCTTTTCCAAATCCCCGAGTTCCACCTATGACTAGCGCAGATTTCATTTTGCTTTCCATTTTACCTTCCATTACTTACTTAAATCACCTACGTTAATATAAATAACTGAATAATATTCGATAAACAAGCGAAAAACTTATAAATAATGGAATATTATACGAATTAGGCTAAAATGAAAGATATAACTCCAAAACTGATAAATCTGTTTAAACAAGGATATTGTGCCCCCCAGATATCTAGGATATCAAAAAAGATCAAGGAGCCGAGCACAACGATTCATTATAACATTAAGAAACTAGAAAAAGAAGGAAAAATAAAATCTTACAAGGCTGTTTTTGACTATAAAAAAATTGGAGAAGGTCATTGCACATATATTCTTGTTAACCTTCTTCCTTCAAGGTATGGTAGCCCTGAAGAGGCTGCTCGCGACATTGCAAAAGATTCCCGAGTTGAAAGCATTGATATTTGTACTGGGGATTATGAACTCCTCGTTAAATTAAGGACAAAAGATATTGATGAATATTATGAATATATCAAGACCTCTGTAAAGAAATTTGGTTTTGCAAAAACAGTTTCCATGACTTCATTAAAACAACTCAAAACAGAATTTGTTGAAACCGAAGATTAATCTATCCAAAATATCCGCCGTTATTAACCTTCTCACCGCCTTCAAAAGACTTATCAAACTTGCCAATCAAATTCAAAATCTCGCCCTTTAACCCTTGCCACATCCCAAAGGAATCAAAAACAAACTTTGCTTCTTCTCTCTCATCATAAACTGTATCTCTTTCCATTGCTCTAAGTTGGAACTGCGCAAGCTTCTTGTAAATCTCTCGAATACTTTTTTTATCAGTTTCATCAAGTCCTTTTAGAACAGAGAAGATAAACATTGGGGGTGAAGACGGATTCATCAAAGTCTCAAACAAATGAAAGTATGCAGTAAACTTCTCATTAATCGCTCGTCTAATCTCACGAAGCGGATATCTAGTAAGTTTATCAAATGATTTCTCTATATCAAAATCTTCAGAAAGTCCATCAAAATCTGGCAAAGTATACATTCCCTTAAGCCGATCATATTCCTTTACAACTTCTTCAATGACTTCACAATTTTCATCGTTTTCCATAGAAAGAGCACTAAGAAAGGATTTATAAATTTAAGTAATGAAGAAATATCACGCCGCCTTGGCTCAGTTGGTAGAGCGTTACATTGGTAATGTAAAGGTCCCGGGTTCGATCCCCGGAGGTGGCTTCAAGGATCTTTACGTAAAGGTTGAGCATCTTTGCTCGAATTTTCTTTATATTCAAAAATCAGAAAATTTCAGAGTGAAATGCGAATAGGGTTCGATCCCCGGAGGTGGCTTCAAGGATCTTTACCCCACTATAAAGATATAATCCCCCCTTATCTTCTTCCGTCTTCCCTTTTACTAGAATTATCAATTTTGATTACATCACCAACCATATTGACGGTTTCAACACCGACATCCCAGAGTCCCGAAGCTGTCTGTCCCAACCATCCAAAATACACATAAACCGCATTAACAATTCCCTTCGGAGAGTTAAGCTCAATTTGATCTGAAGAGAAAACTCCTACAATCGAAAAGTAAATCAGAAATCCAATTACAATCCCCACAACTATCTTTACCTTCCTTCCATGATGTTCAATCTTCATATATGCAAAAAGAAGAAAGACGCATACTACCAGTACAATTAAAGTTGATACACCTATCATATCAAGCTAAGGCAGTACTCTTATAAAAATGTTTTTATAGTAAGATTTCTACATACTACTATGAAAAAGGGGTTAAAGATATATCTTTTCCGTCACGGGAGAACAGAGTATAATGTGGGTGGAAAGTTTACCGGACACAATAAGACAAGGCTCACAAAAAGTGGAATAGATGACGCAAAAATAGTCGCAATCAGATTAAAGAACAAGAAGTTTCAAGTTGCCTTCAAGACAAAACTTCCAAGATCTACCGAAACACTAAAAGAAGTTCTAAAGTTCCATCCAGAGTGTAAAACAACCATAGAAGACAACAAGATGATCGAGAGGGCCTATGGGACCCTTCAAGGAAGCACACATCTATCTGTTGTAAAAAAACACGGTCCAGCTAAATACGACCTATGGCATCGGGGTTGGACAAATCGCCCACCAAAGGGAGAATCATTCGCAGATGTGGAAAAGAGAGTTAAGAAATTCATCACCAATCTAAAGAAATTCATGAAAAAGAATAATGTTAATGTTGCAATCTCAGCACACGGTAATTCAATAAGACTTTTCAGAAGGATAATGGAAGGAATTTCCATAAAAGAAACAACTCAAATCTTCGTGCCTTATGACGTATATTTTGAGTACGATGTTTGATTTGGAAAAAATTACGTAATTAACATTTTTTTTGGATTCTTGGATAAATATAAATAAATTCCACAAGCTACACAATCCGCAGTTACCGCTGGGACAACATTCTTATGGTCAGAATTTCTAATAATAGTAAAAGCTTCTTCAACTTTTTTAGTGATGCTGTGTTTACGAGATCTTTCCATGGCCTCCGTAAATTTTTGTGTAACTGGGAAACCTCCAGTAAATTCCTTATCCCAAATTTTACTCGAATACCTTTTTGTATCTTTAAGATCTAAATCGTAATATTCAAGGACATTCCGTGCCCTTCCATGTGGGGGTACTGGCCTATCAAACATTCCGCTTATATCATAGGCTGCCCTCTTCAACTTAATCAAGTAATCAACATCCTTTCTTGAGGTATTCCCCAATACCTCTACGGTTTTACGCAAAATCTCCCCTGTTGTCAATTGATGGCTTGGATCAAATAATAGTTGGGCAGTAACAATTGGGGTAAGCATTTCAATTATTCCATGATTAATTCTGCCTCCCCTCCGGTTCTTTTTACTATCTAGTTGGGCCTGATATCCTAAATCATAGATAACTTCCGGCTGTCGTTTCGAGGATAAGACTCTTTGAGCCAAGTCCTCAAAAGCATCTCCGATATTAATTCCTGCAGCTAAAAAGAATTCAAGTTTCTGATGACTATTCAAATTTGTAGAACGTGTAGTGAGCCCCTCTTTCTCTGATAGTGGTTCAAGTGAACAAGCTAACTGAATAAATCTTCTCGTATCTCGGGGATTACGGGAGTTATCTAAACCCTGATGAATCTTCCGGACAAGATCATTATATTTCCGTGTATTTTCGTTCATTTTGATCAATCATATCATCTCTATAAATTTAGGCAACAAATATCGATTTATAAATATGACTTTTGTTACTCAAATAGTCTATAATATGATCCATCAACCAATATTCATAAATAGTTCAATTTTGTTTAGATAATATGAAAATCAACTGGAGTAAAGTATTTGCATGGATGATCATTCTATTGTTTATTGGAACAATTATTGCTGTTGCCTTAGTGAATATAGCCAATATTAATATCTTAAATAAAACTCCTTAAGGAAATAATTATGGCTCACAAAATCGGCAACCTTAAACTAAAGAACAGATTTCTCCTAGCGCCTATGCTAGGGCCGAATGATATTGTGTTTGAATATACAGTATAATAATCCTTTTAAACCACTCTTCTTCTAAACGATTATGCCTAAGAAGAAAATTGCATTAATTAATCCCAAGAATCCCCTCCGGGAGGGTGCTTCCCTGGGGTCGCTCAGTTTGGCAACCAATGCTGCCTTTATTCCAGATAATTATGATGTAGTAGTTGTTAATCAGGCTTCTGGAGAAAAGATTCCAAGAGATACAAAACTTGCAGCTATTACTGTAAATACTGTTACTGCGAGAAACGCTTACAATCTTTCTGAGGAACTTAGGAGAGCGGGAATTCCAACAGTATTTGGAGGAGTTCATCCTTCTGTGCAGACCGAAGAAGCGAGGAAATACGCGAGTGCTGTTGTTGTTGGAGAGGGTGAAACTGTTTGGGATCAACTGCTTGATGATTTTGAGACAGGTAAATTAGAAGGAAAATTGTATACTCCTGGATCTTTTGATATGGCCGAATCAAGACTTCCAAGAAGAGAGCTAATGGGGCAGCCTTTTATGAATACTCTTCAGACATCTCGTGGATGCCCTTTGGGTTGTGATTTTTGTTCAGTTACTAATTTATATGGATCTAAATATAAATACAAGCCGCTTGAATTGGTCGAAGAGGAATTGGCTCCGTTTAAGGGGAGGAGAGTCTTTTTGGTAGATGATAATTTCTTTGGTGTTGGCGAAGCGTCGGCGCAAAGAGCGAAAAATTTGATGGGGTTACTTAAAAAAGCTAATTTGAAATCCTGGATGGGGCAAACGTCTATAAATATTGCCAATAATCCTGAGATATTGGGTTTGGCTAGAGAAAGCGGAGCGGCCGGTTTTTATATTGGTTTTGAATCATTGAGTGAATCTTTTTTGGATGCGATGAGTAAAAGAATAAATTTAAGGCAGGCAAGGAAAACAATTGCTATAGGGGAATATACTGAAGTAGAAGCCGCCTATGCTGGGGCGGTAAGAACAATTCAAGACCACGGTATCGGTGTTTTTGGATCTTTTATATATGGCACGGATCATGATACCAATAGGAGTCTTGATAGATTAAGATGGTTTATAGGTAAATCTGGGATGGATACTGCTTACGTGAAACCTCTTACGCCTCTCCCTGGAACCAATGTGTACGATGATTTTGTAAGGGAGGGTAAGTTGTTTGATGATACATATTGGATGCAAGATAATTATCCGGTCTTTACATTTAAGCCAAAGAATCTTTCTGCTAAGGACTTAACTAGGAATGCTGAGAGATTTGTTGGAATGTATAATTTGCCGAATTCGTTATGGGGTGCTGCGAAGACTCTTGCCAGAACCAAAAATCCCGAAGCGGCATTTTTGAGTGGGATAAGTAACTGGGGCAATTATGCGTCGTATACTGCTTTTAGAAGAGAGAATAGTGATGCTATAAGGGATACTTTAGGGTCTCATTAAATTAATAAGTGGCCAAGATATATAACTCTATGGAAGATAAAATCGGCAACCTTAAACTAAAGAACAGATTTATCTTAGCACCCATGCTGGAACCTAACGACATAGCTTTCAGAATTCTATGTAAAAAGTCTGGAGCAGCACTAACCTACACCGGGATGACTAGTCCATTATCAAAACAAAAACTTCAATTACAAGATAAACCAGCCATGCAACTCTTCGGAAATTCAGAAAAAGGAATAAAAGAGTTCATGAAAAAATATGATAAAAAAGTCTCGCTCTGGGACTTTAACCTCGGATGTCCATCAAAACTCTCCAAAAGACTTTGTCATGGGGCATTTATGCATGACGATCTAGAAACAATAGAAAAGATCTTGAAAATAATGAGAGAATCAACAAAGAAACCAATTACCATCAAGCTAAGAAAATCAAAGAACGCAATTAAGATCGCAAAACTCGCTGAGAAATATGTCGATGCAATCGGAATTCATCCGAGAACCTTCAAACAAGGATATTCGGGAGAACCAGACTTAGCATTCGCAAAGAAATTAAAAAAATCCTCAAAGGTCCCAATCATTTATTCTGGAAACGTTGATGAAAAAAATGCAAAAGAACTTCTAAAAACATTCGACTTCGTTATGGTTGGACGTGAGGCGATTGGAGATCCAAGAATTTTTGCAAGGTTATTGGGAAAGGATCTCAGGGCCGGATTCAAGGATTATCTAAAACTAGCAATAAAACACAAACTCTTCTTCAGACAAATAAAGTATCAAGCTATGAATTTTACTAAAGGTATCGAAGGGGCAAAGAAGCTGAGGTTAAAGCTTATTGGGGCAAAGAATGTGAGAGATATATCTGGGGCCATTAACCTCTAAAATCCGAAGTAGGTTTTTACTGCCGAGATTATCATGTGGATTCCCATACTCATTACGAATAGCCCTGTGATTCTTATAATCGCACCCATTAGATTATACCTATCTAAAGCACGTTTGATATTAAGTGAGAATAGGGATATGAGGGCGTTAATTCCTATTGCGATGATTAGGGCAAATGAAACATAAAGTGGGCTCAAGATGCTTGCTTTCAATATTGTTGCTGCAATTGTGGCAGGTCCAGCAATCATTGGGGAGGCAAGCGGGACAATTGCCATCTCGGAAATAGATCCATCATCATCAAGGTTGAAGAACAGTCCCCTATCAAGTGCCCTAAAACCCATCACGGTAAGGACAATTCCTCCCGCAATTCTCAGTGCGTTTATATCAATCTGAAAAAAATCTTGCAAAATAAATTTTCCCGCGAAAGCGAACAAAATAAGCATGGCCAAGGCGATAAGATTAGATTTCATTATTAGCCGAACAATCCCATTTTTTTGGATCTTTTTAGGCAACATATTTACGACAACTACCTTACTAACTGGATTAATCAAGGCAAGAAAGAATAGGGCCTCCATTACGATAGCAATAATAGATATCATGCAGGTGAGGGGTTCGAAGGGTATTTAATTCTTTCTTCAAGAAGATATAAAAACTCTCCAAGCCTTCAATAAAAATGGTGTGGAAATGGATCGGATTATTACTTGTATTTCTTCTTGTAACACTCTCAGCACTAACTTTTCAATATTATCTTCCTGGAGAATTTAGAGAACTTCGAGTAGCTCCCGGAGAGTTCCCTGCAGGAAAAGAAGCAGGATCTATTGACTATGGTAAAACTCCAGTACTTTATAGAAATTTAAGGTTCGATCATAACAGAATTTCTTATTCTCTTGAGGAGACTTGTCCTGCCGTAAATAAGGAGAAGATGATCGAAGGGTTCGCAGAGCTTTCAAATAAGATTAATGTTATTTCCTTCTATGAAACCGAAGGGGAGCCAGACATCCAAGTAAGTTGCTCTGAGGAAGATATCGAAATAGAAAGTAATCTCTTCGTTGCCGGGGAGGGAGGTCCAACAAAGATCATTAATGCTAGCGCGTTTGGAATAATCAAGCAAGGAAAAATCCTATTATATGAGGAACCTAGATGTGATTATCCTGTTGTTGAGATCCATGAACTTCTTCACGTTCTGGGATTTGACCATTCTACAAATCCAAATAATATTTTATTCAATGTTTCCAGGTGTGATCAGAGAGTTACTTCCGATATTGTCAGACTTTTAGATGAGCTTTACTCTATAGAAGCATTACCGGATCTATCAATCGAGGATCTGGTCGCCTCAACAAAGGGAAGGTACTTAGATTTTAATGTGACTGTAGAAAACATTGGATTAATGGATTCTTCAGAATCAAGTTTAACTGTATCTTCAGGTGGAAAAGAAATCCATAAGTTCGATTTAGGGGCAATAAAAGCGGGAGCAAAAGGAACTCTCAAGGCACAAAATGTTAAATTATTTTCAAGCGATTCATCTTCCATAGAGTTTACAATCGATAGGGAAAATACCATCCGTGAACTTAAGGAAGGTAATAATCTAATTCGGATGATTGTATCAAGTTAGTAAGGATTAAAAACTCCCTAGCCAGTGTTTTTTAATGGAAGGGGTTATTGAAGAGCACAAAAGGGACGATTCTCTAGATTATATAAAAATTCTAAAGGCACTAATGGAACTCCCTTTTTCTGTGGGCAGAACTCTTTTAGCAGATTTCCTAAATGGAAATTACAAAAACAAATCTGTAACTAAAAATCGGCTCGATGAACTCTACAATTTTGACACCCTTCATTGGGATAAAGACAAAATCTCCCAAACGGTGGACAAATTGATAAAAAACGGAATGGTTGATCAATCAGCAAGTGACTACAACCGATTCGTAAAAGTTCTAAGATTAACCCTAAAAGGAAAAAACGAAATAACAAATCCTACACTCCATGAAAAGAAACTAAAGAACAAGGTAAGTTACAAAGAGACCGAAATCACAGAAGAAGATCGAGAAAAATTCCAAGCATTAAACACTTTCTTAGAAGATTTCAACGATCCTCAAAAGAAAGCAATAATCTCTGAAGCAGAAAAAATTCTCTGTGTTGCTGGGGCGGGTTCTGGAAAGACAACAGTTCTAACCAAAAGAATAGAGTTCTTAGTAAAATATCGCGGAATTCCCCCCGAAAAGATTCTTGCGGTAACATTCACAAGAAAAGCAAGACAAGAGATGCAGAAAAGATTATTCAACCTTGGAATTAGGGAAGTCAATGTCCACACGTTTAATTCATTCTGCGAGGGAACCCTAAAGAAGCACGGGGCGAGAATATATGGTCGACCAATTAGGGTACAAAATTATAGCGATAAAATTCTTGCAATGAATATGGCCCTTTCAACTCTCGGAATAGATATGGAAGAGGCAATAAATAGATATTTCACAGTTTCACAAAGAAAATTCAAAAACGGAAATCAACTTGCAAATAGCTTCATGAATGATTGTTTTTCTGTTCTAGATTATTTTAAAGTAAAGAAAGAAGACGCTTATGATTTCAGCAAAGATATTGATGGGAAGAATAAACATAATGCTCAGATGATCCATCAGATAACAAAATATCTTAGAGAACATATGGAGATCCAAGGACTACGAGATTATACAGATCAAATTCTAGATGCAATAAAATTCTTCAAGGAAGAACCCTCAGAGATTCCACAATTCGATCATGTTCTAGTGGACGAATATCAGGATGTTAATACAATGCAGATAGAACTAATAGAACTCCTAAAACCAAAAAATCTATTCGCTGTGGGAGATCCAAGACAATCCATTTTTGGATGGAGAGGTTCAGATATAAATTATATTCTAGAATTTGAAAAAGATTATGGGAAATCCGAGGTAATAACCCTTACCAAAAACTATCGAAGTTCAGATAAGATCGTCAAATTTATGAATCACTCAATAACTGAAATGGGGCTTCCGGATTTAGAGCATCACGTTCCTCAAATTCCAAAGCCATCAAAAATCAAAATCCTGGATTTCGAGTCAGAAGAATTAGAAAGGAGATTCGTACTAAAAAAGATCCTTGAGTCAAGCACCCCAAAGAATGAGATCTTTGTGCTTGCAAGAACTAATCGTCAGTTGGCAGAACTATCTCAAATCCTTAGGGAGAGAAATATTTCCCATGTCGTAAAAACTGACGAGCAAAGAAATCCAAAGCCAGGACAGGAAGGAGATCTAACCCTCGCAACAATCCATGCGATAAAAGGGCTTGAAGCAAAAGAAGTTTATGTTATCGGATGTAATGAACAGAACTTTCCATGTAAGGCCTCAGATCATCCCGCAATAGAGATGGTTAAGATTGATGATTACGATAAAGAGGAAGAAGAAAGAAGATTATTCTATGTCGCAATCTCAAGAGCAAAAGAAATTCTTTATCTTACACACTCTGGGAAAAAATCTACCTATTTCATAAACGATGAAATGATTCAAACAGCAAGGGAAACAAACAACTCAAATTCTACCTTGGACATTTAATATAAAATAATTTTCCTGCCGGTGGAGAACTGTAACATTTTCTAACACTATTCACACCTAAATACGGAACATACTTAGAAATGTATTCCGAATTCCGATCATAATTTATTCCAGTAAACTCTAAATGATTTTGTTTTCTCCACGAAGCCTTATTCTTCCATGCCGCTTTCTTTTTTAATACTGTTTCGCGATTCCAATCACCTTTATCATAATTCTTCTTTTTCCAATCTCGCCGGTCCCAATCTTTCTTCTCCAATTCATAATCTCTCCAATCTCGCCCATTCCAATCCTCGATCCAATAGTCTCTCCCTACAATCTTCTTATGATAAACCGTTCTTTCCCGAGAGATTTCAAAGTCTCCTGAATTAAGATTGTAACTAACTGTCTGGTGAGCCGAAACAAAGCTTACGCTCAATAAAACGAACGCCATTAAAACAAAAATCAATCTCTTCTTCATTTTCATAATAAAAATAATCTACAAGCATATTTAAGGATTATTGTGATAAAATGCTCCGGCCCCGGATTGCAAGCACACTTCTTCACTGAAGTCATTTGAACAAATCCGAATGGAAAATAAAATGCTCCCGCCGTCGACCTGACCTTTTTGGCATCGGGAGGGGACACTAAATTTTTTGTTTATGAACTTTGTTTAGTTTAATTGTCGTTGGTGGTTAGAGTTTTTAAGGATTGTCGAGGTTGAGTATATG